>ERZ1090868.10-NODE-10-length-133402-cov-44.811229_pt1 | contig 133402 bp, 108 predicted proteins | sample MGYA00478475_ERZ1090868 | MGnify/ENA primary metagenome ERZ1090868 (study PRJEB33644, sample SAMEA5815747) | chicken gut metagenome | biome: Chicken; feature: Gastrointestinal Tract; material: Caecum | place: Ireland | collected 2019-01-01 | study: A study of...
GATCCGTACCAGCATGGTTCTGAATATTTTTATGGCCGCCATGTGCGCACTGCTGGAATTTATTTTCCTGTACGTGTTCCGGTTTGGAGTCTGGGGCGCGGCCCTTGGCACCTGCACCAGTATGAGTATCTGTACGGTGATTGCCTTTGTCCCCTTTTTCCGCGGAAAACTGGCTCTGAAATTCTGCAGGCCCCGGTTCAGCCTCCGCAGCGTCCGCAGGACACTGAGCTGCGGCTGCCCGGTATTCCTGAACAACGTGGCCGGAAGAGCCGCCTCCATCCTCATGAATACGATCCTGCTGCAGGTGGGCGGCCCGGCGGCTGTTTCCACCTACGGGATCCTCATGTACATTGACGGCTTCATCCAGCCTCTGCTCTACGGCATGTGCGATTCCCTGCAGCCGGCTGTGGGATTTAACTGGGGCGCCGGTGACTACGGCAGGGTAACGGCCATCGAGAAGCGCTGCTTTGCCGCCAGCGCCATTCTCTCCCTGGTGTTTTCCGCCGTGATTTTTTTCTTCCCGGAGCAGGCGGCCGGTCTGTTCACCCAGGGAAGCGACCCGGAAGTTCTGTCCATGGCGGTTCCCGCTGTCACCATTTTCAGCGCCACCTACGTAACCCGCTGGTTCTCCTTCGCCTCCCAGAGCTTTATGTCAGCTATCGAAAAGCCTCTGCTGGCCTCCATCATCTCCATCACCACGGTGCTGATCTTCCCGGTGCTGCTGATCCTGATCTTCTGGCCTCTGGGGCTCACGGGGCTGTGGCTGAATCTGCCGGGCACGGCTCTGCTCTCCGCGGCACTGTCCGCGGCCATCCTGCTGAAAATCCGCGGACAGCTGCGGGGAACAGACAAATAAGCCTTTTCTTGGCCGCTCTATCTGTGCTAAAATAGAACTGCATCGACAGAAACCGGTGCGCGGTATCTGACCGCCGCCGGTTTTCTTACGCGGAAAACTTCGCGGAATATGAAAAATAAAAAAGGAGCTGCTGATACCACATATGACAGAACATCAGACCATTAAAAAAGAAAATCCCGGACGTCCGGAGGGGGCTGCGGGGGCAAAAATGCTGGAGCGCATGAACCGCAGCCATGAGCCGCTCCGGGCTTTCGCGTTTCCTCTGCTTCCCTGGCGCGAAAACATGCGGATTCTGGATGTAGGCTGCGGAGGCGGCGCCGCCATCGCGGAGATGCTGAAGCTTTCTCCCGGCAGCGTAATCCAGGGCATTGATTACTCAGAAACCAGCGTCCGGGAATCTTCCCTTCTGAACCGGGAATTTCTGGGCAGCCGCTGCTTTATCCGCCAGGCGGACGCGGCGGCCCTGCCTTTTGAAGACAACAGTTTTGACCTGGTCACCGCCGTGGAAACCGTCTATTTCTGGCCGGATATCCAGGCAGGCTTCCGGGAAATTTTCCGGGTTCTGAAACCCGATGGAACCTTCGCCATTCTGAATGAGGGCAGCGACCCGGACCGCAGCGACTGGCCGAAAATCGACGGCTTCATGAAAATCTACCGGCCGGAAGAACTGGAAGCGCTGCTGTCCGGCTGCGGCTTTCAGGAAGTACAGGTTCATCACGGGCCGGAACAGATCATCTGTGTCACCGGCGGGAAGCCCCGTCTGTAATTTTTTTGCCAGGAGGTACAGGTATGGATAATTTTACATTTTACAGTCCCACTTATTTCGTTTTCGGCAAAGGGGAAGAAAACAGCACCGGTAAATATGTCCGCCGGTTCGGCGGCACCAAGGTTCTGCTCCACTACGGCGGCGGCAGCGCGATCCGCTCCGGTCTGCTGGACCGGGTAAAAGCTTCTCTGACCGCGGAAGGCATTGCCTTCACAGAACTTGGGGGCGTGCGCCCCAATCCCCGCAGCGGCCTGGTCTATAAAGGAATCCGCATGTGCCGGGAAGAAAACGTGGACTTTGTGCTGGCGGTGGGGGGAGGCAGCGCCATCGACTCTTCCAAAGCCATCGCCGCGGGCGCTGTCTATGAGGGAGACTTCTGGGATTTCTACCAGGGAAAACTGGTGGAGCACGCTCTGCCCATCGGCACAGTTCTGACCATTGCCGCCGCAGGCAGCGAGGGAAGCCCGGACTCTGTCATCACCCTGGAGGACGGCATGCTGAAGCGGGGCGCCACCGGTGAGGGCTTCCGGCCTAAATTTTCTATTTTAAATCCGGAACTGACCCAGACCCTGCCTCCCTACCAGACGGCAGCCGGCATTACGGATATTATGGCACATCTGTTTGAACGCTATTTTACCAACACCAAAGAGGTGGAGGCCACCGACCGGGTTATCGAAGGCCTGCTGATGACCATGATCCACGAAGGCCCCCGGGTCATCGCTGATCCCGACAACTATGAGGCCAGAGCCAATATCATGTGGGCGGGCATGCTGGCTCACAACAACTGCTGCGGCGTAGGCAGAGGCCAGGACTGGGCCAGCCACGAAAGAAAACTATAAAACGTGCGCACGCTGAAAAGAGACCGCCCGCGGCCGCGCGGCGAGGGGCGGCGTGAGGGGGGGGGGTCTGCCGCGCCCTCTCCCCGCGCCCCGCGGTTTTTCTGGGGCGCCGGGGGGCACTTGGCGGGGGGCCTTGTCGTATCCGGGGCTGTGCGATGGGCCTTGCGCCTGATCCCATGTCCGGTCTTGTATTTTCCGGGACGTGTTCCGCGACCGGACCGTGATGCATCCCGTCCGGATTGCGCGACATCGCTCGGTTCGGATCGCATGACACGTCGCGATTCGTACAGATGTTCGAATGGTTTGCTATGCTGGTGGCACTGTTCTCGGTACGGCAAGCAACGGAAGGGGGCGTGATGCACGAACGGGTATGTCTTGCCATCGATCTCAAGTCGTTCTACGCCTCCGTCGAATGCCGGGAGCGGGGTCTGGATCCGTTGACCACGCATCTGGTGGTGGCGGATGAGTCCCGCACGGATAAGACCATCTGCCTGGCCGTCTCGCCGTCGCTGAAGGCGTATGGGCTGCCGGGGCGGTGCCGGCTGTTCGAGGTGCGGGAACGGTTGCGGGCAGTCAATGAGGAGCGCCGTCTGCGGGCGCCGGGCCGGCGGCTGGTGGGGGAGTCGTTCGATGCGGCCGAGCTGGCCGACCATCCGGAACGTGCGGCCGGGATGGTCATCGCCAAGCCGCGTATGTCGCACTATCTGCGGTGCAGCGGCGATGTCTACCGTGTGTATCTGCGGTATGCGGCCGCCGAGGACATCCACGTGTATTCGATCGATGAGGTGTTCATCGACGCCACGCGGTATCTGCGCGCGCGTGGCATGACCCCACGGCAGATGGCCGCCGCGATCGTGCGCGCCGTCGCGGCCGCCACCGGCATCACGGCCACGGCCGGCATCGGCACCAATCTGTATCTGGCCAAGGTGGCGATGGACATCGTGGCCAAGCACATCCCCGCCGACGCCGACGGCGTGCGTGTGGCCGAGTTGGATGAGATGTCCTATCGGCGGCTGTTGTGGGATCACCGCCCGTTGACCGATTTCTGGCGGATCGGACACGGGTATGCCAGGAAGCTGGAGGCGCAGGGGCTGCTGACCATGGGGGATATCGCCCGTTGCTCGCTCGGCTCCGCCTCCGACTATTACAACGAGGACCTGCTCTATCGGATGTTCGGGGTCAACGCCGAACTGCTCATCGACCACGCCTGGGGGTGGGAGCCGTGCACGATCGCCGACATCAAGGCGTACCGGCCGGAAGGCCACAGCATCAGCTCCGGCCAGGTGCTGCAGGGGCCGGCCGATTTCGCCACGGCACGGCTGATCGCCAAGGAGATGGCCGACACACTGGCCCTGGACCTGACCGCCCAAGGGGTGCTGGCCGGCCGCGTGGGGTTGGCCGTGGGGTATGACATCGGCAATGTGGACCCGTCCAAACTGAAATGCTCGCCATCGGGTAAGAGCGGGGGAACGCATGCATACGCCGGACCGGTGAAGAAGGACCGATACGGACGCACGGTCCCCAAACCCGCGAACGGCTCCATACCGTTGGGGAAGCGGACGGATTCGGCGAGCCGGCTGCGTGAGGCGATGACGGAGCTGTTCAACCGGCTGGTCGATCCCTCGCTGATGGTGCGTCGCATCACCGTGGTCGCCGACGACCTGCATCCGGCGGAGGCATCGAAGACGGAAGATGTCGGGTACGAGCAGCCCGACCTGTTCTCCGCGCTGGCTGCGGATGGGGGACCGCGAGACGCCATTGACGCGGGCCGGACCGGCGATCGCCGGAACGGCGGGGCACGGCGGGGCGTGGACGCTTCCGATGAACATGTTGATGCGGGGGAATCGGCGGCGTCACGTGAACGCGACATCCAACAGACGCTGCTGGATGTCAAGCGCAAATTCGGCAGGAACGCCGTCATCAAGGCGATGAACATGGAACCCGGTGCCACCGGGCAACAGCGCAACCGGCAGATCGGAGGGCACGCCGCATGAACGGAGGATGCCATGGCGTTTGAAACCACACATCGGTACGACGACATCATCGATCTGCCGCATCACGTCTCGCGGCGGCACCCGCCGATGTCGCGACACAACCGTGCCGCCCAGTTCATGCCGTTCGCCGCGGTGGCCGGCTACGACCAGGTCGTTGCGGAGACCGCCCGCAGCAATGACCATGACATGGCATTGGCCGACACCCCGGTCGACGGTCTGGCCGAAGGTTGGGTGCCGGCCTGAGTATGGTCTTGCTGCCGGCACGTGGATGAGGCAAAACCATGAATGATTAATTTGTAGTCGGCATGGTGCCACGCTCCGGGCTTACAACCCGAGATCGTTGATCCATGTGGCGAGCGTGGCCGCGCTGTCGTGCGCGGCGATGCGGCGTCCGGTCAGCCAGCGGGTGGACGCCGAGCAACTGTCGTGCAGATGATCGCCGGTTGCGCCTTCAGTGCTGGTGGACGATGTGGCGAACGTCACCACCGTTTTCCCGGAGAAATCCTGACCTTCGAGGAACGTGCGGATGATGTTAGGAGCCTTGTCCCACCATAGCGGGTAACCAACGAACACCACGTCATATCCGGATACATCCGGCACATCGGCGATCTGCGGTCGAATGGAGACATCCTCATGTTCACGGACGCACCGGCTGGAACGATCAGTCCAATTCAGATCGGCATCCCTATACGGTTCGGTGGGGGTCAGCTCCTTGATATCGGCGCCGGCCGCTTCAGCCAGATGGTGCGCAGCGGCGCGGGTGGTTCCGGTTGCGGAGAAGTATGCGACGAGTCTGTTGCTCATTGTGATGTCCTTTCGCATGTCGATATGAACAGGGTGGGTGATCATGCGCCGATGGACAGCATCGATTTGATGGCGCGGCGCTCATCCATCGCCTCATAGGCGTCCTGGACATGATCGAGATCGAAATTCGCGGTGAAGATCCTGCCTGGCTGGATGTCACCATTGATGATCTTCGCCACCAGACCGTTCTCGCCATTGGCATACGGGGTGACCGACGCTGGTCCGCCGCTCAACGTGACGTTGCGCCAGAACAGATTGTTCACATCGATGGAGTCGATGTGCGGCACACCCACACGTCCGATGGTGCCACCCGGCCTGGCCACGGCGAGCGCGGACAACGTCGACTGGGCGGTGCCGACGCATTCCAATACGCAGTCGGCGCCTACGCCGTCGGTCATGTCCATGACCTTGGCTACGGCTTCGTCGCCGCGTTCGGGAACGATATCGGTTGCACCGAACGCCCGCGCGACCCGCTGGCGGTCTTCATGGCGGCTCATTGCGATGATTCGCTCGGCACCCTGCAGCTTTGCTGACAGCACACCGCACAGCCCCACGCCGCCGTCACCGAACACCACGGCTGTGCTGCCGGGACGTATGTTCGCGCATTTCGCTGCATGAAAGCCGGTGCACATCACGTCGGCCACGGTCAGCAACGACGCGATCGTGTCCTCCGACAATTCCTTCGGGTCAGCGGGAACCTTCACCAGCGCGGTGTCGGCCGAATACGCTCGCATGTATTCAGCTTGATATCCAGCGTTACCGCCCGGCTCCGCGTTGAAACAGTTCGATTCAAACCCGGCCCTGCATGCCGCGCATGCACCGCAGCAGTGGGTGAACGGTGCGATGACGAAATCGCCGGGTTTGAGGGTTCTGACATCAGGGCCCACCTCCTCGATGATGCCGATGGCTTCATGACCGGTGAGCGAACCATGTTGGCGCTGTCCGATACCACGGAACCACCACAGGTCGGAACCACAAACACAGGCTTTGATGACACGGATAATCGCGTCGCCCGGCTTGACGATCTGCGGCATCGGCACGTCATGAACCTCTATATGATGCGGCTCCGCGAATACTGCTGCTTTCACCCACGATTCCTTTCCTTGCGTATGAAGGGGACATGGTCCATGACGGAACATCACCCGTTCGCGACCGTTCCCGAAATGGTCTTTCACCGTGCATGATAGGCTGCATGCAGTGAACCGAGTAATGCTCATCGGGACGTTCTTATGCATGTGATGCATGCATAAGAACGAGCATGTCGAGGGAAAGCGTATGTGTATCCGACCCGTGTCCGCGAGGATATGACGGGCCCGATCCATGGATTCAGCCGCGGCGTCCACGAAGGCGGGTGAGTGGATCGTGAGGCAATCCACTCTGTCCGTCCGGCCTCTGCTCCCGTGACGTGTTCTTATGACGGGGCAGCAGCGGGCAGCCGGCGCAGATCAGCGAGCCGGGGTTGGGGTTGCACCAGGCCTCGCCGCAGGCGGCGCGCGGGGACAGATCCATCACCCGCAGTCTGCCGGTCCTGCGCGCGTGGTCGGCGATCATCGCCACGAATCCGCGGGGCAGCCCGCGGTGCCGGGCGCACGCCTCAAGCGTCATGCCGGATTCCAGATCGGCGATCACCTGCGTGACGGTGTCGGCATCGCCATCCGCATGCCTACGGTCGGGCGGCATGGTGCCGGAGCCGCCGGCACTCCGCCATCGGCTTGATTGCGCGCCTACCATATGAGCCTCAGCAGCTGGAAGGCGGCGACGGCGAGCACATAGGCCACGGTCAGGCTCAACCCCACCGTCTGCAGCATCGTGCGGAACCCATACTGGCGTTTCAGTTCGGCCACCGTCGCCAGACACGGCGTGTAGGCGAGCACGAACAGCAGGAACGCCGCCGCGGCCGCCCTGCCATGCCCGCCGGAGGAGGCGTCGAAGGATTCGCGCAGCCGTGCGCCCAGCGTCCCCTCGCCCTGCCGCTGTTCCGTTGCGTCATCCCCGCCGGCGACGTTGTACGACTGCGACATCGAGCCGACCACAACCTCCTTGGCCACGAATCCGGTGATCAGCGCGGCCGAGGCATGCCAGTCGCCGAACCCCGCCGGTGTGAACACCGGCGCGACCGCGTCGGCCACCACGCCGTACACCGAATCGTGTACATCCTCGACCTGGCCGAACGACCCGGCTCCGGGCGTCGCCGGGATGCCCTGCAACACCCACAGCGCCACGATCATCGTCACGATAACCGAACTGGCACCGCGCACGAAGCCCCACAGCCGCCCCAGCACCGAACGGATCAGCATGACCAGCCGCGGGCATTGGTACGGCGGCAGGCTCATCGCGAACGGTTCGGGCTTCAGACCACGGAACTTCGTATGCCGCAGCAGCAGGCCGACCAGCAGGATCACCGCAACCGACAGCACGTACATGAGGAACACCACCGATCCGGCATGGCTGCGGAAGAAGGCGTAGGCGAGCACCAGATACACCGACAGACGCGCCGAGCAGGAGGAGAACGGGATCAGCATGCCGGTCAGCACACGCTGCCGGGAATCGGGCAGCGTCCTGGTGGCCGCCAGCGCCGGCAGATTGCAGCCGAACCCTACGATAATCGGCAGGAACGCGCGGCCGTCCAGACCGATCGTCCGCATCGCGCGGTCCATCACGAACGCCGCGCGCGCCAGATACCCCGAATCCTCCAACAGTGACAGCAGCAGGAACATGATGCCCATCGGCGGGATGAACGTGAGCACGGTCACCACGCCGTCCAGCACGCCGTCGACGACAAGCGCATGCGCCCAGCCCGTGGACGCCGCCGGACCGAACCATGAGAAGACGGTATCGACCACGGCGGCGAGCCAGCCGCGCACGGTGACGTCGAACCAGTCCTGCATCGGACCGGCCAGCGTCGTGGTGGCCTGGAACACCAGATACATGACCGCCAGGAACATGACGATGCCCAACACCGGATGCAGCAGCACGCGGTCGATCCGGTCGGACAGGGTGACGCGGTCCCGCATCTGCAGGTCGAGGCCGCGGATGATACGCGCCGCCCAATCGAAGCGCGCATCGGCATGATCCTCGACCCATGCACGCACATTCGCCGTGCCGGTGAGCGGATGCAACCCCTCGGGCACCGGTGTGCCCCGAAACCCGTCGGCGATCGCCCGGACCAGCCGGCCGGTCCCCGCGCCGGTGCGGCCGTCGACCGCGACCACCGGCAACCCGTCCAACAGTGCGGACAACCGTTCGGCATCGACGCCGCAACCCTGGGCCTCGGCCAGGTCGTTCATCGTCAGCGCGACGACGGTGGGCGCCCCCAGCTCGACCACCATGGCCAGGAAGTACAGGGAGCGGGCGATGTTCGTCGCATCGAGCACGGCGACGACCAGATCGGGACGGGGCAGCCCCTCGGCACCCATCACCGCGTCCGCGGCCACCTTCTCATCGGGGCTCAGCGGCAGCAGCGAATAGGTGCCGGGCGTGTCGGTGCAGTCCCAGACCTCGGCGGGACCATTGCCATCCGGACCCCGATAATGCAGCCGTCCGGTCTCCAGCAGCACGGTGGTGCCCGGGGCGTTCATCACCTTCGTGCGGGCGCCCAGCAGCGTGTTGAACAGCGAGGATTTGCCGACATTCGGATTGCCGACGAACACGACATGCCACAGCGCATCCGCTTCGTGCTCGCCGTCCGTGGCCTCCGTGCGTGCACCGCCATCGCGCCCGACGACGCTCATGCGGTCCGCATCCCGTCGGTCGAAGCGCACGGTCTGGTCGCCGCGGCCGGCGAACAGCGCGCCGAACCCGCGCCGGTGGGCATGATCGCCGTGTTCGGCCGTGTGAGGCGGAAGGCCGTTCATGGGTGCGGTCATCGCGTCATCTCCTCGGTGTCGTCGGATATTCTCACGCGGATGGCGCGCGCGGTGCCTCCATCCAGCGCGATGCGCTCGGGACCCCGCGCCACGACGCGGCCACCGAAGCCGCTGCGCTGCACGACCCGTATGATGACACCGGCGCGCAACCCCAGCTCCATCAACCGGAAACGATGCCGTTCATCCAGATCGATGCCGTCCACGATGACGGTGTCGCCTGCCCGGCAGCCGGCCAGCGTGCGTGGGCCGCGTGTTGGGGGCGCGGTGCCGGGGCCGGCCGGCGGTGTGGTATCCATAACGGTCATGCCTCCCAACATATGAGCGGCATGACCGAAAAACAAGACTTGTATTTCCGTTGATTTCTGGTATCCTGCCCGGCGTGTTGTCACGGGGCGACGACGACATGGGGATGACGACACGGACACGGGGGAGGGGTACTGCGGCACCCGAAATATGAATGGAGGGGCGGACGCCGTCAGCGTCCGCCCCTCCATATGACCGGTTGACCGAGCTCAGGCGGTGAAGTACTCCACGCCGGCCTCGAAGATCGGCTGGTACTTGTTGCCCGGCACATTGACGTACAGGCCGTTGCCGGAGCGCTCCGAATGGCCCATCTTGCCGAACACGCGGCCATCCGGGCTGGTGATGCCCTCAATGGCCAGCAGCGAGCCGTTCGGGTTCGCGCTCAGGTCCATCGACGGCACGCCGGACTCATCCACGTACTGCGTGGCGATCTGGCCGTTGGCCTTGAGCTGCGCCAGCACCTCGTCGGAGGCCACGAAACGGCCCTCGCCGTGGGAGATGGCCACCGTGTGCACATCGCCGACCGAGGTCTTGGCCAGCCACGGCGAAAGGTTCGAGGCCACACGGGTGCGCACCAGACGGCTCTGGTGACGGCCGATCGTGTTGAACGTCAGCGTCGGGCATTCGGCGGTCATCGGCACGATGTCGCCGAACGGCACCAGACCCAGCTTGATGAGCGCCTGGAAACCGTTGCAGATGCCCAGCATCAGACCGTCGCGGTTCTTGAGCAGATCGCGCACCGCCTCGGTGACGGCCGGGGCGCGGAAGAACGCGGTGATGAACTTGGCGGAACCGTCCGGTTCGTCGCCGCCCGAGAAGCCGCCCGGAATCATGACGATCTGGCTCCTGCGGATCTCATCGACCAGCGCCTGCGTCGATTCGGCCACGGCCGCCGGCGTCAGGTTGTTGATGACCAGCGTCGTCACATCCGCGCCCGCACGCTCGAAGGCGGCGGCGGAATCGTACTCGCAGTTGTTGCCGGGGAACACCGGGATGATGACATGCGGCTTGGCCACCGGCGCACCTGTGTACACGGTCTTCTTCGCCGCCTCGAACGACACGGTCTCGACCGGGGCCTTGGCCGCGTCATCCTTGCTGCGGTACGGGAACACGGACTCGATGCCGCCCTCCCACGCGTCCTGCAGGTCGTTCAGGTTCAACGTCTCGCCGCAGGCCTCGAACACGTAATCCTCGCAGGTCACGCCGATCTGACCGACCTCCACCAGGTTCGTGACCTTGGGCAGTTCGGCGTAGTCGTCGAGTTCGACGAGGAACGAGCCGTAGGCCGGGGTGAACAGGTCGTCGATCGCGATCGACGGATCGAGCCTCACACCGATGCCGTTGCCGAGCGTCATCTTGAACAGCGCCTCGGCCGTCGCGCCGTAGCCCGGCGTGGAGACGGCGACCGCGTCATGGAAGTCGACGAGGTATTCGACCATCGTCATCGCGGCCAGCAGACCGTCCTTGTCCGGGGTCAGGCCGTCGTCCAGATAGCGCGGCGCGATGCGCACGATGCGGTGGCCGGCCTTCTTGAACTCGGGGGAGGTGGCGTGGCGCATGTCGCCCACCGCCACGGCGAAGGAGATCAGCGTCGGCGGCACGTCGAGATCCTCGAAGCTGCCGCTCATCGAATCCTTGCCGCCGATCGCGCCGACGCCCAGGTCGGCCTGCGCCATCAGCGCGCCGAGCACCGAGGCCACCGGCTTGCCCCAGCGGGCCGGATCATCCTTGAGCTTGCCGAAATACTCTTGGAAGCTCAGGTACGCCTTCTCATGCTCGAAACCGGCGGCCACCAGCTTGGAGAGCGATTCGACAACCGACAGATACGCGCCGGTGAACTGGTTCCTCTCGGAGATGTACGGGTTGAAACCCCAGGCCATCGCGGAGGCGGTGGTGGTCTCGCCGAACACCGGGAACTTGGCGACCATCGCCATATTCGGGGTCAGCTGCCTGCGGCCGCCGAACGGCATCAGCACGGTCGCCGCGCCGATCGTGGAGTCGAAACGCTCGGACAGGCCCTTGTTCGAGGCCACGTTGATGTCGGTGACCAGCGTGTGCATGCGCTCCGCCAGCGAGCCGGACATCCACGGGCTGGTGTAGCCGGCCCCGGACTCCACATGCACGTCCATATGCTTGGGCGCGCCATTCGAATTGAGGAACTCGCGGGACAGGCTCACGATCACGTCGCCGTTCCAGGTCATCTTGAGGGTCTTCTCCTCGGTGACGGTGGCGATGACGGTGGCCTCCAGGTTCTCCTCACGGGCGTAGCCCAGGAACTCGTCCACATCCTCGGCGGCGATGGCCACGGCCATGCGCTCCTGGGATTCGGAGATCGCCAGCTCGGTGCCGTCCAGGCCCTCGTACTTCTTGGGCACGGTGTTCAGATCGATGTCCAGGCCGTCGGCGATCTCACCGGTGGCCACGGACACGCCGCCGGCGCCGAAGTCGTTGCAGCGCTTGATCAGACGGCAGGCGTCGCCGCGGCGGAACAGACGCTGCAGCTTGCGCTCGATCGGGGCGTTGCCCTTCTGCACCTCGGCGCCGCAATCCTCCAGGCTCTCCACATTCTGCGACTTGGAGGCGCCGGTGGCGCCGCCGATGCCGTCACGGCCGGTGCGGCCGCCGAGCAGGATGATCTTGTCACCGGGAGCGGGCTCCTCACGGCGGACATGGTCGGCCGGGGTGGCGCCCACCACGGCGCCGACCTCCATGCGCTTGGCCACGTAGCCGGGGTGGTAGATCTCGTCCACCTGGCCGGTGGCCAGGCCGATCTGGTTGCCGTAGGACGAATAGCCGGCCGCGGCCGTGGTGACGAGCTTGCGCTGGGGGAGCTTGCCCTCCAGCGTCTGCGAGACGGGCACGGTGGGGTCGGCCGCGCCGGTCACGCGCATCGCCTGGTACACGTAGGAACGGCCCGACAGCGGGTCGCGGATGCAGCCGCCGATGCAGGTGGCTGCGCCGCCGAACGGTTCGATCTCGGTGGGGTGGTTGTGGGTCTCGTTCTTGAACAGGAACAGCCAGTCCTGCATCTCGCCGTCCACGTCCACCTTGACCTTCACCGTGCAGGCGTTGATCTCGTCGGATTCGTCCAGATTCTTCAGGATGCCGTTGGACTTGAGCCACTTGGCGCCGATCGTGCCCATGTCCATCAGCGTGACCGGGCGCTCGTCGCGCCCCAGCTCACGGCGCATGGCCAGATACCGGTCGAAGGCCGCCTTGACCACGGCGTCATCGATCTCGATATGTTCCAGCCGGGTGCCGAAGGTCGTGTGGCGGCAATGGTCCGACCAGTAGGTGTCGATGACCTTGATCTCGGTGATCGTCGGGTTGCGGCGCTCACCGCGGAAATACTGCTGGCAGAATCGGGCGTCGGCCAGATCCATCGCCAGGCCGCGTTCATCGATGAACGCCTGCAGGCCTGCGTCGTCCAGATCATTGAAGCCGGCGATGACCTCCACCTTGCCCGGCTGGGCGACTTCCATCCTCAGCGTGGTCTTCGTCTCCAACGACGCCTCGCGCGCCTCGACCGGGTTGATGACGTAGTGCTTGACGGCCTCGATATCGGCGTCGCTCAGCGCCCCGGAGAGGGCATACACCTTGGCGGAACGCACGGTCGGGCGTTCGCCCTGGCTGATGAGCTGGATGCATTCGCTGGCCGAATCGGCGCGCTGGTCGAACTGGCCGGGCAGGTATTCGACGGCGAACACGGCGGCACCGCCGAAGTCCGGCAGATCGGCGCTCACCGTGTCGACCTGGGGCTCGCTGAAGACGGTGGGTGTGGCCTGGTCGAACAGCTCCTGGCTGATGCCCTCCACGTCATACCGGTTGACGATGCGCACGCCCTCCAGCGCCTCGACGCCCAGGATGGTCCTCAACTCGCCGCACAGCTGCTGCGCCTCGACGTCGAATCCGGGCTTCTTCTCCACATATACGCGAAAAACCACGATTGGTTGCTCCTTGATAGTCAATACGGCCCGCATCCTTGCGAATGCGGGCCTTGCGGATGTCACTCGGCGGAATCGACGCCCTCGGTGGCGGCCAGGGCCATCAGACGGTCGTAGATCTCCTCATACGCGGGGATGATGTTGCCCAGATCCCGGCGGAACAGGTCCTTGTCCAGATGCTCGATCTTGCCGCTGTGATCCTTCTGGTCCCACAGGCGGCAGGTGTCGGGGGTGATCTCGTCGGCGAGCAGGATCGCGCCGTCCGAGGTCTTGCCCTCCTCGATCTTGAAATCGACGAGTTTGACGTCGATCTTGGCGAAGATGTCCAGCAGGGCGGCGTTGACGGCGCGGGCCTGACGGGAGATCTCCGCGATCTCATCCTCATCGGCCAGGCCGAGGGCCACGATGCCGTCCTCGTTGATGAATGGGTCGCCTAACGCATCGGACTTCAGGCAGAACTCCAGGATCGGCTTCTTCAGCTCGGTGCCCTCCTCGACGCCGTAGCGCTTCGCGAAGGAGCCGGCGGCCGTGTTGCGCATGATGATCTCCAACGGATACATGTCCATCTTCTTGACCAGCTGCTCGGTTTCGGAGATGCGGCGCACGAAGTGGCTGTCCACACCACGGGCCTTGAGCAGGTCGAAGATCACGGAGGTGATGCGGTTGTTCAGCGAGCCCTTGCCTTCGATCTGGGCCTTCTTCTCGCCGTTGCCCGCAGTGGCCTGGTTCATGTACTCGACCCAGAGCACGTCCGGGTCATCCGTGGCATACAGTTTCTTGGCCTTGCCCTCGTAGAGCTTCTCCAGCTTCTCCATGGTCTACCTTTCGCAAACCGCGACAAATCGCGGGATATCAAGGGTGAATGGTACGAGGTACAGGCTACCAAGCGCCGACTACATCCGACACGGCTCAGGACATGCCGCACTCCCGCATCGATGCCACGGACCGTGACACATCCACAACCGGGATGCGTCACGGTCCGGAAATCAAATCAGAAGATTCAGCGCACGTCCACGCGCAGCGTATCGGCCACATGTCCGGCCCGTGCGCGCGCGTCGTCGGCGTTCGAACCGATCGCCAGCGCCACCGCCATGCGCCGGTGTCCATGCACCTCGGGCTTGGCGAAGATGCGCAGGTCGGTGTTCGGCTCCGCCAGTGCCTCGGCCGTGTTCGAGAACACGGCTTCGCCCTCGCCCTCGACCACGATCGCATGGCTGGCCGCGGTCGCCCCTTGCGGAATCGAGAGTGCCGCATGCGCTTCGGTCACCGGCATGCCCAGGATCGCGCGCGCATGCAATGCGAACTCGCTCAGCCGCTGCGAGGCCATCGTCACCATGCCCGTATCATGCGGGCGCGGGGAGACCTCATTGAACAGCACAGAACCGTCGGTCAGCACGAACAGCTCCACGCCGAACACGCCCCATCCGTGCTCGCCGGTCGCTTGGGCCTTGCCGACCAGCCCCTCGACGGCGGTCCGCGCGATGCGGCGGGCCTGCTCCAGCACCGCGGCATCGGTGGCCGCCGGCTGCCAGGACTCGCGGTAGTCGCCGCTCTCCTGACGCTGTCCGATCGGCGCGCAGGTCACAATGCCTGCGGACGAGCTCACGGTCAGCACGGTCAGCTCGTAATCCAACGGGGCCAGCGCCTCCACGATCACGCGCGAGACATCGCCCTCGCCCGCGGCGCGGCGTCCGGTCTGCGCCTCCACCCACGCCGCGTCGATGCCGTCGGCGGATCGCACCACCGACTGGCCGTGTCCGGACGAGCTCATCACCGGCTTGACCACGCACGGATACCCCACGGCCTCGGCGCCGGCGCGCAGCTCCTCCAATGTGCCGGCAAAACGGTACGGCGTGGTCGGCAGCCCCAGCTCCTCATGGGCGATCACCCGCAGCCGTTCGCGGTCCATGCAGATCGCGGCGATCTCGGCGCTCGGCACCACCTGCATCCCCGCGGCCGCGGCCTCGGCCAGCTCGCCGGTGGCGATGGCCTCCACCTCCGGCACGATGATGTCGGGGCGCACCTCGTCGAACAACGCGCGCAGCTGCGCGGCGTCGGCCATATCCAGCACGCGCGCCTCGTGCGCCACCTGCTGGGCGGGGGCGCCGGCGTACGAGTCGGCGGCGCACACCCACGCGCCGAGCCGCATCAGCTCGATCACCACCTCCTTGCCCAATTCGCCGGCGCCCAGGAACAGCACGCGCGTGGCGCGACTGCCCAGCGGTGTGCCGAGTGGACGGTCCGCTGCGTTCCCGGCGTCGGGAACGGGAACGGCGGCGGTGGACTGGTTGGCGGATTGGTCGATCGTGTTCTGCGTCATACTCACATTCTGCCATCGTCCGGCGATGTCGTGGCGACAGCGGCGCGCGGCGATAGAATGAGGGGATGAACGAGCAAAGGTATGGGGACAGCGAACGGCCACTGACCATCGCCATGGTGGTTGACACCTCAGGCAACCGCGGCAACGGCACATCGAATTCGGCGTTGCAATGGGCCGACGAACTCGAACGGCAGGGGCATCGCGTCCGTCTGGTGGGCATCGGCGCCCCCGACTTCCCCGCGCGGGTCAATCATGTGCCGTTGGTCAGCTGGGTGGCCAAGAAGCAGCAGATGCAGTTCGCCGAACCGAGCGACACCCTGTTCCGTGCCGCGTTCCTCGGCGTGGACGTGGTGCACCTGTACACGCCGTTCCGGTTCTGCCAGCATGCCTGCCGGATGGCCCGGCAGATGGGCATCCCCGTCACCGCCGGATACCATGTGCAGCCCGAGAACATCACCTACTCCGCCGGGCCGCTCAAGCATGCGCCCGGCATCGACGCGATCATCTACCGTCTGTTCGACTGGTGGCTGTTCTCCAAGGTCGACCGCATCCACGTACCCACGGAACTCGGTGCGAGCCTGCTGCGCTCGCATGGGTACAAGACCCCGATCACGGTGATCTCGAACGGCTACGAGCCGCGGTTCACGCCCAAGTCTCAGCGTGCCGCCGGCGTTCCGGCGCCGACGCCGTTCCATATCGTGGCCTCGGGCCGACTGAGTAATGAGAAGGATCAGATCACGCTGATCCGTGCGGCGGCGATGTGCCGGCACACCTCCTCCATCCGGCTGACGATCGCCGGCACCGGACCGCTGAAGAGGCGACTGCAGTGGACGGCGGATCGTCTGTTGCCGGGACAGGTGGAGATCGGATTCCACCGCAATACCGAGATGCCGGAGCTGCTGCGATCCGGCGATCTGTTCGTGCACCCGTCCATCGCCGACCTGGAATCGGTGAGCGTGATCGAGGGCATGGCCAGCGGTCTGGTGCCAGTGATCGCCGCGTCAAGCCTGAGCGCGGCCGGACAGTTCTCGCTGTTGGACGAGTCGCTGTTCCCGGTGGGGGATGTGGCGGCGCTCGCCCAGCGCATCGACTGGTGGATCGATCACCCGGACGAGTTGTCCGCATGGGGTGCGCGGTACGCCGAACACACCAGGACGCATTATTCGGTGGAGGCGAGCGTCCGCCGGTTCGTGGCGATGGAGCGCGAGGTCATCGCCGGACATTCCGGGGCTCGGAACGCATAGGGCCGGCGACGGATCCGTCACCGGCCCAGTGCCCGTGCACCGCTCGGCGGCGCCACGGCGGAGTCATGGCAGCGTCACAGCAGGGCGATCAGCTCGTCGACCTGCTCGTCGGTGGTGGACCAGGCGGTGCAGATGCGCATCACCGTGCGCGTGTCGTCGGCCTTCTCCATGAACCCGAGACGGACGTGCTCCTGCAGACGGGCGATCGTCTCGTTGTCCATCGTGATGAAGATCTGGTTGGTCGGCGTCTCCATCGTCAGCGTGTAGCCGCGTTCGCGCAGCACCGTGCGGATACGGGCTGCGGCTTCGTTGGCATGACGGGCGATGGTCAGGTAACGGTCGTTCTCGAACAGCGTGTCGAACTGCAGGCCGAGCAGCCAGCCCTTGGCCAGCAGCGCGCCGTGCTGCTTGATCAGGGTCAGGAAATGCGCCGGCGCATCGTTCTTCGGGAAGACCACGGCCTCGCCGAACAGCGCGCCGACCTTGGTGCCGCCGATGTAGAAGACGTCGGTCAGGCGGGCGATGTCCTGCAGCGTGACATCGGTGCCATCGGCGGTCAGGCCGTAGCCGAGACGCGCGCCGTCGAGGAACAGCTTCATGCCGAAGCGGTCGCAGACCGCGCGCAGCGCCTCCAGCTCGTTTAGTGTATACAGCGTGCCGTATTCCGTGGGGTGGGAGATGTAGACGGTGCCGGGGAAGACCATATGCTCATAGTTGCCGTCCGCATAGAACGTGGTGCAGTAGTCGCGCAGCTCGGCCGCGTCGATCTTGCCGTTGTGGTGGGGAAGCGTGAGCACCTTGTGTCCGGTGGCCTCGATGGCGCCGGCCTCGTGCACGTTGACGTGGCCGGTGTCCGCGGACACCACGCCGGCGTAGGGCGGGGTGATGGCGTCGATGATGGTCTGGTTGGTCTGGGTGCCGCCGACCAGGAACCGCACGTCGGCCCCGGGGCTGGCGCAGGCCCGGCGGATCTTCTCCGCGGCGGCGGCGCAGACGTCGTCGGAACCGTATCCGGGATGCTGGGTGGCGTTGGTGGCGGCGAGGCGTTCCAGGATGGAGGGATGTGCGCCGCAGCAGTAGTCGTTTTCGAAGGACAGCATGGTCGACTCCTTGTCGATTGAACGGTGGGTGGAAGCGGTACCGAGGTGCAGTGTATCGCCACCGAGCGCCAATACGGCGGCCGACTCCGGATGCACGATCTGTGCCTATGACTCTGGCCTATGTGCCGGTCTATATTCCCTGACTCAAGCCGGTCTATGACCTCAGATGCGCCCGGCATATACGGTGAGGGCCCGGGTCCCTGCCTTGGGATCCGGGCCCTCACCGCGAAAGGAGGTCATCATCTTCAGTTCTGCCGCGCCGTCCTGCGCGGAACCAATACCATCACTCGATACCACTATCCATCCACATCATCCGGCAGACGTTCCGGCCACCTTGCCGTTGCTGTCACCTTGCCTGCTCGTCCATCTCCATCGTGTCCGCCGGCACTGCCTGTTGCGTTATTGGAGGCGTTGCACGAACCTTAAGGAATCGGTGCTTCGTTACCGCCTGATGGATTCCCATCCGACCATAACTCCGGCCTCCACTTTCAGTATACCCGGCAAAACGCACATTGTCCACCCTGTTCGTGCCGCGAAAACCCAATGTTTCGTAGCGCTCATTGCATACGGTTGCAGCGAACGAAACAGCACATGTCTTGGTTGACGGTGTGCGTTTCTGGTGTACGCGGCTGGGTGATCGACCCCCGTTTCCCGTCGTGCGGGACCGGCGCGACGCGCCGAATTCGCGTTGTCGGGAAAATCCTGTATAGTATCCATCTGTTGTGCGAATCCGGGAGACCGGATGACACACATGGTGGATATAGCTCAGTCGGTAGAGCAGCTGATTGTGGTTCAGCAGGTCGCGCGTTCGAGCCGCGTTATCCACCCCAGCAAGGCCCCGCTTCGGCGGGGCCTTTGTCATAGCACTATCCGGGTCTGGTCACGACACGCAGGCCGGGGCGCTGTCCGGTGTGCTGCTATCCTAGATATTTGTGTGTGCCGCCGGCATGCCTTATGTGACAGGCGTGGGCGGGCGGGACATCCCCGAGTCCGCGGGAATGCGCGCAGTAATGCGGCGGCAGGAGGACAAGGGGCCATCGGGCCGGTGGACTGGGCTGTATTTCCGATTCAAGGGAAGTGTGGGCGCAGTGTGGCGGCTCCACAGATGAAGAACAACCAACGAATCGGAGAATTCAGTTGCCTACGATTGAACAGCTCGTCCGTAAGGGACGTCAGGCCAAGCCGAAGAAGTCGAAGACTTTGGCCCTGAAGGGCAGCCCGCTGCGCCGCGGCGTGTGCACCCGTGTGTATACCACCACCCCGAAGAAGCCGAACTCGGCTCTGCGTAAGGTCGCTCGTGTGCGCCTGAGCTCGGGCGTTGAAGTCACCGCCTACATCCCCGGTGAGGGCCACAACCTGCAGGAGCACTCCATCGTGCTCGTGCGCGGCGGCCGTGTGAAGGATCTGCCGGGCGTGCGCTACCACATCGTGCGTGGCGCGCTGGATACCCAGGGTGTCAAGGACCGTAAGCAGGGTCGTTCCCTGTATGGAGCAAAGAAGGCGAAGTAAGAGATATGTCGCGTAAAGGACCTGCCAAGAAGCATCAGCTGCTGCCCGATCCGATCTACGGCTCGACCGTCGTGGCCCAGCTCATCAACAAGATCCTCCTGGACGGTAAGAAGTCGATCGCCGAGGACATCGTCTACTCCGCGCTCGATATGGTCAAGGAGAAGACCGACCAGGAGCCGGTCGCCGTTTTGAAGCGCGCCCTGGACAACATCCGTCCGAGCCTCGAGGTGCGTTCCCGCCGCGTCGGTGGCGCCACCTACCAGGTGCCGGTTGAGGTCAAGCCGGCCCGCGCCAACACGCTGTCGCTGCGCTGGCTGACCGACTTCTCCCGCGCCCGTCGCGAGAAGACCATGGCCGAGCGTCTCGCCAACGAGATCCTCGACGCCTCCAACGGCCTGGGCGCCTCTGTCAAGCGCCGCGAGGATACTCATAAGATGGCGGAGGCCAACAAGGCGTTCGCTCATTACCGCTGGTAACCACTCGATAACGAGAGCTAAGGAAAACACTCATGGCACAAGACGTGCTTACTGACCTGAACAAGGTCCGCAACATCGGCATCATGGCCCACATCGATGCCGGTAAGACCACCACCACCGAGCGTATCCTGTACTACACCGGCAAGAACTACAAGATCGGCGAGACCCATGACGGCGCCTCGACCATGGACTTCATGGCGCAGGAGCAGGAGCGCGGCATCACCATCCAGTCCGCCGCCACCACCTGCTTCTGGAACCGTCAGACCCACGACACCGAGGACAAGTATCAGATCAACATCATCGATACCCCGGGCCACGTGGACTTCACCGCCGAGGTCGAGCGTTCGCTGCGCGTCCTCGACGGCGCCGTCGCCGTGTTCGACGGTAAGGAGGGCGTGGAGCCGCAGTCCGAGACCGTGTGGCGTCAGGCCGACAAGTACGGTGTCCCGCGCATCTGCTTCATCAACAAGATGGACAAGCTGGGCGCCGACTTCTACTACTCCGTCCAGACCATCAAGGACAAGCTGGGCGCCACCCCGCTGGTCGTCGAGCTGCCGATCGGCGCCGAGAACGACTTCGTCGGCGTCGTGGACCTGATCCGCATGAAGGCCTACGTCTGGAACGACGTGAAGGACGACATGGGCGCCCACTACGACACCGTGGACATCCCGGCCGACCTGCAGGACAAGGCCGAGCAGTACCGCGCCGAGCTGCTGGACATGGTCGCCGAGTCCGACGAGGAGCTGCTCGAGAAGTACCTCGAGTCCGGCGAGCTGAGCGAGGACGAGATCCGCGCCGGCATCCGCAAGCTGACCGTGGCCCGTGAGGCCTACCCGGTGCTGTGCGGCTCCGCGTTCAAGGACAAGGGCGTGCAGCCGATGCTGGACGCCGTGGTCGACTTCCTGCCGAGCCCGGAGGACGTGCCGTCCATCGTCGGCTTCGACCCGAAGGACGAGTCCGTCGAGATCGACCGCAAGCCGGTCATCTCCGATCCGTTCTCGGCCCTGGTCTTCAAGATCTCGACCCACCCGTTCTACGGCAAGCTTGTGTTCGTGCGCGTGTACTCCGGCGCCGTCAAGCCCGGCGACAACGTGCTCGATTCCACCAAGGGCAAGAAGGAACGCGTCGGCAAGATCTTCCAGATGCACGCCGACAAGGAGAACCCGGTCGACGGTGCCTCCGCAGGCAACATCTACACCTTCGTGGGCCTGAAGAACGTCTCCACCGGTGACACCCTGTGCGACGAGAAGGCCCCGATCTCCCTGGAGTCCATGACCTTCCCGGATCCGGTCATCGAGGTGGCCGTGGAGCCGAAGACCAAGGGCGACCAGGAGAAGATGGGCATCGCCCTGGCCAAGCTCTCCGACGAGGATCCGACCTTCCAGGTCAAGACCGACGAGGAGTCCGGCCAGACCCTGATCTCCGGCATGGGCGAGCTCCAGCTCGACATCATCGTCGACCGTCTGCGCCGCGAGTTCAAGGTCGAGTGCAACGTCGGCAAGCCGCAGGTCGCCTACCGCGAGACGATCCGCAAGGCCGTCATGAACCAGGAATACACGCACAAGAAGCAGACCGGTGGTTCCGGCCAGTTCGCGAAGGTCCTGATGAACTTCGAGCCGCTCGACACCGAGAACGGCGAGACCTACGAGTTCCACAACGAGGTCACCGGCGGCCACATCACGAAGGAATTCATTCCTTCGATCGATGCGGGCGTGCAGGAGGCCATGGAGTCCGGCGTCCTCGCCGGCTTCCCGGTGGTGGGCGTCAAGGCCACCGTCACCGACGGCCAGACCCACGACGTCGACTCCTCGGAAATGGCCTTCAAGATTGCCGGCTCCATGTGCTTCAAGGAGGCGGCCCCGAAGGCCCACCCGGTCATCCTCGAGCCGATCATGGCCGTCGAGGTGCGTACCCCGGAGGAGTACATGGGCGACGTGATGGGCGATCTGAACGCCCGTCGTGGCCAGATCCAGTCCATGACCGACGCCACCGGCGTCAAGGTCATCGACGCCAAGGTCCCGCTGTCCGAGATGTTCGGCTACATCGGCGATCTGCGTTCGAAGACCCAGGGCCGCGCCATGTTCACCATGCAGATGGACTCGTACGCCGAGGTTCCGAAGAACGTCTCCGACGAGATCATCAAGGCCCAGCGCGGCGAGTGACACGCGCAGCCATAATGGTCGCTTCTGTCTCCAGTCAGCGCTAGAATTTTGTAGCGCTGACTGGGTTCGGGGCACCAAAGTGGCACACAACCCAGCAACCCAGTACAATGTAGCGAGTGCCTCGGGCCGCAAACCCGGGGAGTACTACGAGACGTCCAGGAGGACAACACACAATGGCAAAAGCAAAGTACGAGCGTACTAAGCCGCACGTTAACATCGGCACCATCGGCCACGTCGATCACGGCAAGACGACCCTGACCGCCGCCATCTCCAAGGTGCTGCACGAAGAGTACCCGGATGTCAACCCGGCCTACGACTTCAACCAGATCGACGCCGCTCCGGAAGAGCAGCAGCGTGGTATCACCATCAACATCGCCCACATCGAGTACCAGACCGCTGAGCGTCACTACGCTCACGTGGACTGCCCGGGCCACGCCGACTTCGTGAAGAACATGATCACCGGCGCTGCCCAGATGGATGGCGCTATCCTCGTTGTGGCCGCCACCGACGGCCCGATGGCCCAGACCCGCGAGCACGTGCTGCTCGCCCGTCAGGTCGGCGTTCCGAAGATCCTGGTCGCCCTGAACAAGTGCGACATGGTCGAGGACGAGGAGCTCATCGAGCTCGTTGAGGAAGAGGTCCGTGACCTCCTCGACGAGAACGGCTTCGATCGCGACTGCCCGGTCATCCACGTGTCCGCTTACGGCGCTCTGCACGACGACGCTCCGGACCACGAGAAGTGGGTCGAGGCCGTCAAGGAGCTCATGAAGGCTGTCGACGAGTACATCCCGACCCCGGTCCACGATCTGGACAAGCCGTTCCTGATGCCGATTGAGGACGTCTTCACCATCTCCGGCCGTGGCACCGTGGTGACCGGCCGTGTCGAGCGTGGTAAGCTCCCGATCAACACCCCGGTTGAGATCGTCGGCATCCGCCCGACCCAGTCCACCACCGTCACCTCCATCGAGACCTTCCACAAGCAGATGGATGAGTGCGAGGCTGGCGACAACACCGGTCTGCTGCTGCGCGGCATCAACCGTACCGACGTCGAGCGTGGCCAGGTTGTGGCCAAGCCGGGTTCGGTGACCCCGCACACCAAGTTCGAGTCCGAGGTCTACGTCCTGACCAAGGACGAGGGCGGCCGTCACTCGCCGTTCTTCTCGAACTACCGTCCGCAGTTCTACTTCCGCACCACCGACGTCACCGGCGTCATCGAGCTGCCGGAAGGCGTTGAGATGGTCCAGCCGGGCGATCACGCGACCTTCACCGTCGAGCTGATCCAGCCGATCGCCATGGAGGAGGGCCTGACCTTCGCCGTGCGTGAGGGTGGCCACACCGTCGGCTCGGGCCGTGTCACCAAGATCCTCGCCTGATTCCGATCAGTCGATGACTCGGTGCGCCTGAACTAGCGCATACCGAATGCCCCGGAACCCCAGCGGTTCCGGGGCATTCGCATATCCGGGCGCCCCTCGCGGGCGGGTCGTATGCCGACATCCGGTTCGGATATGGGCCGATTCGAAGCTCCTGTATAGACGTGGTGGCATAATAGGCAAGGCTCATTTTGAACGTTGCCAACAACCATCGAGTGAATAGGTGAACAACAGTGGCACAGACTACCAATGACATCAAGAACGGATCCGTCCTGAACCTGGACGGCCAGCTGTGGACCGTCGTCAAGTTCCAGCACGTCAAGCCCGGCAAGGGCCCGGCCTTCGTGCGCACCACCATCAAGAACGTGCTGTCCGGCAAGATCGTGGACAAGACCTTCAACGCGGGCATGAAGATGGAGTTCGAGACCGTCGACAACCGCAACCTGCAGTACTCCTACGAGGACGGCGACAACTACGTCTTCATGGACATGACCACCTATGACCAGATCTACATCCCCAAGACCCTGGTCGGCGACCAGAGCAAGTACCTGCTCGAAGGCACCGACTGCATCGTCAGCTTCCATGACGGCACCCCGCTGAGCGTGGAACTGCCGGCCTCCGTGGTGCTGACCATCACCCACACCGAGCCGGGTCTGCAGGGCAACCGCTCCAACGCCGGCACCAAGCCGGCCACCGTGGAGACCGGCGCCGAGATCCAGGTCCCGCTGTTCATCGGCGAGGGCGAGAAGGTCAAGGTCGACACCCGCGACGGCTCCTACCTGGGTCGCGAGAACAACTGACCTGAAGAAGGGACACCGAGAGCTTCATGGCACGTTCCACCGCCCGCAAGAGGGCTCTGAACACGTTGTACGAAGCGGACGAGAAGGGACAGGACATCCTGTCCCTTCTTGCTGAGCGCATCGCACTGCCCGGCGCCCAGACCCCGCTGCCCGATTACGCCATCGAGATCGTGCGCGGCGTGGCCGACCACCGCCGTCAGATCGACCGCGTGCTCGACGAGCATTCCACCCGGTGGAAGGTCAAGCGCATGGGTGTTGTGGATCGCAACATCCTGCGCATCGCCGCCTGGGAAATCCTGTTCAACGACGATGTGCCGGACAAGGTGGCCATCGACGAGGCGCTGGGCCTGGCCAAGACGCTGTGCGCCGACGATGCCCCGTCGTTCATCCACGGCCTGCTGAGTGCCGTGTGCGCCGACAAGTCGCAGATCGCGCCGCAGGAGGACGCCGCCGAGCGGACCGTGGCCGATACGTCCGCCCAGGGCGATGGGCCCGCGGGGGCTCCGTCCGATGCCGACACCGCCGAACAGTCCGGCGAGTCCGCAGCTAACGAGTGATTTTTCAAGGATTCCGGCCGGTTGCGAGTCCCAACCGGCCGGTACTCTAAAGGGTAGATTCGACCCAAGGATAAAGGGGGTTTTGGTGAACCAGACCGATTCCGGAGCCGTGATGTTCTCCAAGGACGATGCCGTTCTCGTGTTGGAGGACGGGCAGGTCTATGTGGGGGAGCCCTACGGCGCGCGTGGCTCCACCTGTGGTGAGATCGTCTTCGCCACCGGCATGACCGGCTATCAGGAGACGCTGACCGATCCGAGTTACGACCGTCAGATCGTGGTGCAGACGTTCCCCCACATCGGGGACACGGGCATCAACGGCGAGGACCCGGAATCCTCCAGGATCTGGGTGGCCGGGTACGTGGTCCGCGAACCCAGTCCCAACGTCAGCAACTGGCGTGCCACCGGCAGTCTGGATGATGATCTGGTCGCCAACGGCATCGTCGGCATCTGCCGTATCGACACCCGCAAGCTCGTCCGCCATCTGCGTTCCGCAGGCGTGATGCGTGCGGGTGTTTTTTCAGGTGAGGCCCTGGAGGACGCCAACGGCCGTCTGCGCGCCATCGACGATCTGCTCGACCAGGTCAAGGCCACCCCGCAGATGCAGGGGCTGAGCCTGTACGACGAGGTCAGCACCAAGCAGACCTACACCATCGAGCCGTGCGGCGAGTACGAGGGCAAGGAGCCGCTGTTCACCGTCGCCGCCGTCGACCTGGGCATCAAGGCCATGACGCCGCACCGCATGGCCGAACGCGGCTGCCGCGTGCATGTGGTGCCGTCCACCATCACCTTCGAACAGCTGCAGGCCCTGAACCCGGACGGCGTGTTCTTCTCGAACGGCCCCGGCGACCCGGAGCAGGCCGAGCCTGAGGTGGAGCTGCTGCGCCAGGTGCTGGACGCCGGATACCCGTTCTTCGGCATCTGCTTCGGCAATCAGCTGCTGGGCCGCGCGTTGGGGTTCGGCACGTACAAGCTCAAGTTCGGCCACCGCGGCATCAACCAGCCGGTCAAGGACATGACCACCGGCAAGATCGAGGTCACCGCGCACAACCACGGCTTCGCCGTCGACGCCCCGATCGGCGAGACGGTTCCGTCCCCGTACGGTGACGGCCGGTACGGCCGGGTGTTCGTCTCCCACATCGATCTGAACGACGACGTGGTCGAAGGCCTGCAGTGCGTCGACATCCCCGCGTTCTCCGTGCAATACCATCCCGAGGCCGCGGCCGGTCCGCATGACGCCTCGTATCTGTTCGATCGTTTCGTCGATCTCATGCGTTCGTCCAAGGAGGAAACCCGCAATGCCTAAACGCACCGACATCAAGTCCGTCATGGTCATCGGCTCCGGCCCGATCGTGATCGGCCAGGCCGCCGAGTTCGACTACTCGGGCACCCAGGCATGCCGTGTGCTGCGCGAGGAGGGCATCCGCGTCATCCTGGTCAACTCCAACCCGGCCACCATTATGACCGATCCCGAGATGGCCGACGCCACGTACATCGAGCCGATCGCCACGCCGATCCTGGAACAGATCATCGCCAAGGAGCGCCCCGATGCGCTGCTGCCGACGCTGGGCGGCCAGACCGCGTTGAACGCCGCCATGGCGCTGGGCGAGGCCGGCGTGCTCAAGAAGTACAACGTCGAGCTGATCGGCGCCTCGCTGGAGGCCATCGACCGCGGCGAGGACCGCGAACTGTTCAAGAAGGTTGTGGAGGACGCCGGTGCCGAATCCGCACGCTCCGAGATCGCGCATTCGATGGAGGAGGTCGACCGCATCGCCGAGGAGATGGGCTTCCCGATCGTGGTGCGTCCGAGCTTCACGATGGGCGGCCTGGGCTCCGGCATCGCGCATGACGAGGAGGAGCTGCACCGCATCGCCGGCGCGGGCCTGCACTACTCGCCGACCGACGAGGTGCTGCTGGAGGAGGGCATCGAGGGCTGGAAGGAATTCGAGCTCGAGCTGATGCGCGACAAGCACGACAACGTGGTGGTCGTCTGCCCGATCGAGAACGTCGATCCGGTGGGCGTGCACACCGGCGATTCGATCACCGTGGCCCCGGTGTTCACGCTGACCGACCGCGAATACCAGAAGCTGCGCGACATAGGCATCGCCATCATCCGCGGCGTGGGCGTGGATACGGGCGGCTGCAACATCCAGTTCGCCGTGCACCCGGAGACCGGCCGCATCATCGTCATCGAGATGAACCCGCGCGTGAGCCGCTCGTCGGCGCTGGCCTCCAAGGCCACCGGCTTCCCGATCGCCAAGATCGCCACCAAGCTGGCACTGGGCTACACGTTGGACGAGATCCGCAACGACATCACCCAGTCCACCCCGGCCAGCTTCGAGCCGACCATCGACTACGTGGTGACCAAGGTGCCGCGGTTCGCGTTCGAGAAGTTCCCGGGCGCCGATCCGAGCCTGACCACGTCGATGAAGTCCGTGGGCGAGGCGATGGCGCTGGCCGGCAACTTCCAGGAGTCCCTGGGCAAGGCCATGCGCTCGATCGACAAGCGTCACATGGGCTTCAGCTGGGATGGCGAGCGTCCGGACGAGGCCGAGGTGAACGAGCTGCTCAAGGCCATGAAGACCCCGACCGAGGACCGCTACCTGCAGCTGCAGCGCGCCATCTGGGGCGGCGCCACCATCGAGCAGCTGTTCGAGGCCACCAAGATCGACCCGTGGTTCCTCAAGCAGTTCACTCTCATCAACGAGACCGCGATTGAGGTGCGCGACGCCGAAACGCTGAGCTTCCGGCTGCTCAAGAAGGCCAAGCAGGCCGGCCTGTCCGATCTGCAGATCGCGCATCTGCGGGGCCTGGGCGACGAGGGCGAGAACACGGTGCGCGAGCTGCGCTGGGCCTTCGGCCTGCGTCCGGTGTACAAGACCGTGGATACCTGCGCCGCCGAGTTCGACGCGGTCACGCCGTACTACTACTCGTGCTACGCCGACGAGACCGAACTGCGTCCGCGCGAACGCGAGGCCGTCATCATCCTGGGCTCCGGACCGAACCGCATCGGTCAGGGCATCGAGTTCGACTACACCTGCGTGCACGCGGTGCAGGAACTCGGCAAGGACTATGACACGATCATGGTCAACTGCAACCCGGAGACCGTCTCCACCGACTACGACATGTCGGATCGCCTGTACTTCGAGCCGCTGACCTTCGAGGACGTGCTGGAGATCTACGAGGCGGAGAAGAAGATGGGCCCGGTCAAGGGCGTCATCGTCCAGCTCGGCGGGCAGACGCCGCTGTCGCTGGCCGCCCGACTCAAGGCCGCCGGCGTGCCGATCCTCGGCACCACGCCCGAATCGATCGATCTGGCCGAGAACCGCGAACTGTTCGGCGAGGTGCTGAAGAAGGCCCGTATGAACGCTCCGCGGTACGGCACCGCGCTGAGCCTGGAGGAGGCGCAGGAGGCCGCCCGTTCGATCGGCTATCCGGTGCTGGTGCGCCCGAGCTATGTGCTCGGCGGCCGCGGCATGGAGATCGTCTACGACGATGCGCAGCTGGAGAAGTACGTGAACCGCGCGCTGGCCGAGGCACAGGCCGATACCGTGGTCTCCGGCCGTCTGCCCTCGCCGCTGCTGATCGACAAGTTCCTGCAGGACGCCATCGAGGTGGACGTCGACGCGCTGTTCGACGGCGAGGAGCTGTACATCGGCGGCATCATGGAGCATGTGGAGGAGGCCGGCGTCCATTCGGGCGATGCGGCCTGCACCCTGCCGCCGTCCACGCTGTCCGACGACCAGATCCGCCGTCTGCGCGAGGGCACCTACGCCATCGCCAAGGGCTGCGGCGTGCAGGGCCTGATCAACGTGCAGTACGCGTTCATGGCCAATACGCTGTATGTCATCGAGGCCAACCCGCGCGCCTCGCGCACCGTGCCGTTCGCCTCCAAGGCCACCGGCGTGGCCCTGGCCAAGGCCGCGGCCCGCATCATGGCCGGTGAGACCATCGCCCAGCAGCGCGCCAACGGGCTGCTGCTGCCCGAGGGCGACGGCGGCGTCATGCATGTCGGCCAGCAGGTGGCGGTCAAGGAGTCGGTACTGCCGTTCAAGCGCTTCCGCACCCCGGTGGGCAAGACCGTGGACATCCTGCTCGGTCCCGAGATGCGTTCCACCGGCGAGGTCATGGGCTTCGACCGCGACTTCCCGCACGCGTTCGCCAAGAGCCAGCTGGCCGCCTATGACGGCGGTCTGCCGACCAGCGGCAACGTGTTCATCTCGGTCAACGATTCCGACAAGCGCCAGCTGCCGTTGATGGCCGTGCGCCTGGTGGAGCTCGGCTTCACGCTGTGGGCCACCGAAGGCACCGCCTCGGTGCTGCGCCGGTACGGCATCGAATCGAAGATCGTGGACAAGATCACCGCCCGTGTGGACACCTCCGCCGACGCCCAGGTGGAGATCAAGCACGCCGAAGGCAGCGTGGGCAAGAACGTCGTCGAGCTCATCGAGGAGGGCGAGATCGACATGGTGCTCAACACGCCGAACTCGCGCGGATCGCGGTCGGATGGCTATTCGATCCGCGCCGCGGCGATCGCTGCCGACCTGCCGCAGTTCACCACCATGACCGAGTTCTCGGCCGTGCTGATGGCGATCGAGGCGGTGAAGCGCAACGACTATCAGATCATGAGCATCCAGGAGCATGCTCAGCAGTTGTTCGACTTGGAAAGGTCGTGATGACGATGGCCGAGACCGTCAGCAGTGAAGAGATTCAGATGTGCAGGTCCGATTTCGGTCTGCGATTGAAGAATTCCATGGACAAGTATGGTCCATTGTGTGTGGGCATCGACCCGCACCGGAAACTCCTCACCGACTGGGGGTACAACGTGGACGCCGACGGCGCCGAACTGTTCGCGATGCGCATGCTGCAGGCCGCGAACGGTCGCGCCGCCGCGGTCAAGTTCCAGGTGCCGATGTTCGAACGTTACGGATCTAAGGGATTCGCCGCGCTCGAACGCGTGCTGTATGCGGCCCGCCAGATGGAGATCATCACCATCGTGGACTGCCTGCACGGCGGCCTGCCCACCACGATCTCGGCCATCGCCGACGCCTATTTCAAGCCGGGTGCGCCGATGCTCGCCGACGCCATCACCCTGTTGCCGTACTACGGCGCACGCTCGCTGCAGGGCGTGATCAACGACGCACTGAACAACAGCCGCGGCGTGTTCGTGGCCTCGCTGACCTCGAACCAGGAGGGCGCGAGCATGCAGACCGCCATCCGCCAGAGCGGCGAGTACAAGGGCAAGACCGTGGCCTATGGCATCGCCAGCACCGCGCAGAAGTTCAACAAGGGCATCAACGGCATGGGCTCGGTCGGCCTGATCATCGGCGCCACCATCGGCCAGTGGATCGATGACAGCGGCGTGGACCCGGCGAAATTCACCGGCCCGATCCTGTCTCCCGGCTACGGCTGGCAGGGTGCCGAGGCCAAGGATCTGCGCACCGTGTTCAAGGGCACCAAGGGCAATGTGCTGGTCACCGTGTCCCGGTTCATCGCGGCGCATGGCCCGGACATCGCCTCGCTGTCGCAGGCCACCGAGGCCATCGCGTTGGATGTGCGCCAGGCGCTGATGGAGGCCACGCAGGAAGGGACCGACGAAACGGAGGACGACGCCGAGTGAACCACATGAACAACCTGTCTGAGGCGGGACCGCGCGCCGGTCGCCTTATCGTGCTCACCGGCCCGGCCGGCGTGGGCAAGGGCACGGTGGAGGCCAAGCTGCGCGCCGATCATCCGGAGATCTGGCTGTCGGTGTCGGCCACCACCCGCGCCCCGCGTCCGGGCGAGGTGGACGGCGTGAACTACCATTTCGTCTCCGAAGGGGAGTTCCTCGCCGAGGAACGGGCCGGCCGGTTTCTGGAGACCGCCGTGGTACACGGCATGGCGCATTACGGTACGCCACTGCAGCCGGTGCTGGATCATCTGGCCGCCAATGTGCCCACGATCCTGGAGATCGATCTGCAGGGGGCCCGCCGTGTCAAGGAACGTGCCGCGGAGCTCGGCATGGAGGTCGTGACAGTGTTCCTGGCGCCGCCCAGCTTCGACGAACTGGTCCGCAGACTGATCGGCCGTGGCACCGAGACGGAGGAGCAGCGCAATCGGCGACTGGAGACCGCGCGTGTGGAACTGGCCGCCGAATCCGAATTCGACGTCGTCATCGTCAACGACGACATCGACCGCGCCGCCGGCGAGCTATGGTCCGTCATCGCCCGCGAATACGGCTTGGACTGAGCGTCGAATCCGCCCGGTTCCATCGGTTGCTGAGACATGACGCGAGCGGCGTTGTCCGGTACACAGATGGGGGCGTGGAGTGTTGCATTAAGGGCTGGGGGCAGACGGAGTGTCAATGACTCCGTCTGCCCCCCCATCTGCTGCCAAACCGGGAACCCGTTGTGGTTCAGCGGGCTCCCGGTTTGAGCGCTCAGGCCAGGCCGCTGAGCTTGTTGATCAGCTCGGGATCGCGCGTGGCGCCCTTGTCCGCCGAACGGGCGAACGCGGCGTACGCTTTGAGCGCCTGCGAGACCTGACGGTCGCGGTGCGCCACGTACCCGTCGCCGGCCTCGATCTCGGCGCGGCGGGCGTCCAGCTCCTCGTCGCTCAGCTCCACGTTGATCGTGCGGGCGGGGATGTCGATGTCGATCATATCGCCGTTCTTGACCAGCGCGATTGGACCCTTGTTTGCCGCCTCAGGGGCCACATGGCCGATCGACAGGCCGGAGGAGCCGCCGGAGTAGCGGCCGTCGGTGATCAACGCCACCTCCTTGCCGATGCCCTTGCCCTTGACGAACGAGGTCGGGTACAGCATCTCCTGCATGCCCGGGCCGCCCTTCGGGCCCTCGTAGCGGATGATCAGCGCCTGACCGGGCTTCAGCGTGTCATTGAGGATGACCTCGATGGCCTGCTCCTGGGATTCCACAACCAACGCCGGACCATGGAACTTCCAGATCTCCTTGGGCACGCCCGCGGTCTTGACCACGCAGCCGTCGGGCGCCAGGTTGCCGCGCAGCACGGCCAAGCCGCCCTCGGTCACGGCAGGGTGATCGATGTCATGGATCGCGCCGTTGACGCGGTCGGTGTCCAACGAGTCGAACAGCGTCTCGTGCGTGAACGGATCGGGCGACACGATATGACCCGGCGCGGCATGGAACAGCTGCTTGGCCTCGTCGGTGCAGGTGGGCCGCATGATGTCCCAGGCGTCCAGCTTGGCCTCCAGCGAGGGATAGTCCACCGAATGCACGTCGCGGTGCAGCTTGCCGGCGCGGTCGAGCTCGCCGAGGATGCCGGTGATGCCGCCGGCGCGGTGCACGTCGGAGATCTCCCACTCGCCGGACGGGCTGGCCTTGCAGATGCACGGCACGGTGTGGCTGATGCGCTCGATGTCGTCCAGCGTGAAGTCCACGTCGGCGGACTGCGCGGCGGCCAGGATATGCAGCACGGTGTTGGTCGAGCCGCCCATGGCCACATCCATCGTCATCGCGTTCTCGAACGCATGCTTGGTGGCGATCGAGCGCGGCAGCACCGAGGCGTCGTCCTCATGGTAGTAGCGGTTGGCCAGATCCACGATCACGCGGCCGGCCTTCTCGAACAGCTGCTTGCGGTACGCATGCGAGGCGAGCGTGGTGCCGTTGCCGGGCAGGGCCAGGCCCATCGCCTCGGTCAGGCAGTTCATCGAGTTCGCCGTGAACATGCCGGCGCAGGAGCCGCAGGTCGGGCACACGGTCCGTTCGTAGGCCAGCAGGTCCTCCTCGGAGACGTTGTCGTCCGCCGTGGCGTACATGACGTCGATCAGGTCGGTGTTCTTCTTGACGGTGCCGTCGGGCAGCACGGTGGTGCCGGCCTCCATCGGGCCGCCGGAGACGAAGATCGTCGGGATGTTCAGGCGCAGGGCGGCCATCAGCATGCCCGGGGTCACCTTGTCGCAGTTCGAGATGCACACCAGCGCGTCCGCGCAATGGGCGTTCACCGTGTACTCGATCGAATCGGCGATGATGTCGCGGCTCGGCAGCGAATACAGCATGCCGGTATGGCCCATGGCGATGCCGTCGTCGATGGCGATGGCGTTGAACTCGCGCGGGATGCCGCCGGCGGCCTTGACGGCCTCGGAGACGATGCGGCCCACCTGCTGCAGGTGCACGTGGCCGGGCACGAATTCGGTGAACGAATTGGCGATGGCGACGATCGGCTTGCCGAAGTCCTTGGCGTCGACGCCGGCGGCGCGGTACAGCGCGCGCGCACCCGCGAAGGTGCGGTCCTTCATGAGTTTTTCAGAACGCATTTCCATACCGACCATTCAAGTCGAGAACGGCCCGCCGCGGCCCGCCGCTGGTCACATCGTGGAACATGGCGGGATATCGGGGCTGTGGGGTATACTTGCACGGTTGGAATACGTATTCTCAAGCATGGGAGAACATCATATGGCTTTCGGTACCGATCCCACCCCGCAGGGTCTGGCGGATCCGCCCATCGACGATCTGATGGAGCATGCTGACTCCAAGTACGCGCTCGCCATCTTCGCGGCCAAGCGCGCCCGTCAGATCAATTCGTACTTCACCCAGCTCAACGAGGGCCTGCTGCAGAACGTCGGCCCGCTGGTCGAATACCAGAACCAGGAGAAGCCGCTGTCCATCGCCTTCCGTGAGATCGACAGCGGCCTGCTCGAGGAGACGCTCGGCGAGGACGACCTGAGCGAAGGCAACTGAACCGGTGATCGTCGGCGGGCGTATCCGTGGCTTGATGCCGGAACCGCTCGCGGCCATGAGCGCGTCCCGACCGGGAACCGTGCAGCACACGGGGCCGGCCGGGACGTTGCGTATGAGGCGGATAGTCGGTGTCGGGCCCTCTCGGAGTTGGGCCGAGGAGGGCTTGCCACCGACTGCCAGAAGGAGCTTACGGATGAATGAACCACGGCTGATCACGGCGGAATCGGTGACCGAGGGCCACCCCGACAAGATCTGCGACCAGATCTCGGACGCGATCCTGGACGACATGCTGCGCCAGGACCCGCACTCCCACGTGGCCGTGGAGACCTCGGCCACCACCGGACAGTTCTTCGTATTCGGCGAGGTCACCAGCGAGGGCTACAGCGACATCCAGAGCATCGTGCGCTCCACGGTGCGCGGCATCGGGTACACCAGCTCCCGGATCGGTCTGGACGCCGACTCCTGCGGCGTGCTGGTGTCGCTGACCGAACAGAGCGCGGAGATCAACCAGGGTGTGGAACGGCTGAATCGCGAACGGGAGTCGACCGCCAGCCGCGAGGAGCGCTACGAGGCGCAGGGCGCCGGCGACCAGGGCGTGATGTTCGGCTACGCCTGCGACGAGACCGACGTGCTGATGCCGCTGCCGATCCACCTGGCGCACCGGCTGTCGTACCGGCTGGCCCAGGTGCGCAAGCAGGGTATCGTGCCCCATCTGCGTCCGGACGGCAAGACGCAGGTGACCATCGAATACGACGAACATGACCGTCCGGTGCGTGTGGACACTGTGCTGGTCTCCACGCAGCACGATCCCGAAGCCACCCGCGAATGGCTGACCGACCAGCTGACCGCGCATGTGATCCGCCCGGTGCTGGACGAGGTGTGCGGTGGCACGGTGGCGCATGACGATTACCGCCTGCTGGTGAACCCCACCGGCTCGTTCGTGCTGGGCGGGCCGGCCGCCGACGCGGGATTGACCGGCCGCAAGATCATCGTGGACACGTACGGCGGCGCCGCGCACCACGGCGGCGGCGCGTTCTCCGGCAAGGACCCGAGCAAGGTGGACCGTTCCGCCGCCTACGCGGCGCGCTGGGTGGCCAAGAACATCGTGGCCGCCGGCCTGGCGCACAAGGTGGAGGTGCAGGTGGCCTACGCCATCGGCGTGGCCGACCCGGTGAGCATCAACGTGGACACGTACGGCACCGAGATCGGCGTGAACCGCGAGCAGATCCAGCATGCGGTGCGCGAGGTGTTCGACCTGCGCCCGGCCGCCATCATCGACGAGTTGGACCTGCTGCGGCCGATCTATGCGAAAACCGCCGCCTACGGCCATTTCGGCCGCGAGGACGCCGACTTCACCTGGGAGCGCGCGAACCGGGTCGAGGCGCTGCAGGCCGCCATCCGGTAAGTCATGAGTCGCATCCGCATGGTTGCTGCATTACTCTGGAGTGCATGAGTACACCGGACGCCGAACAGCTGGCGCTTGACGGCCTGGCGCCACGCAAGCGCCGCAAGCGCGCGCCTGCGGAACGGACCGCCGCGTCGGAGCATCCGATCGCCCGGGTGGTGCTCGATGTGCAGGCCACCCATCTGGGCCAGACCTTCGACTACCTGATCGACGAACGGCAGTCGGAATCGGTCCGCCCCGGCGTTCTGGTCCGTGTCAGGTTCGGCGGCCGGCGCGTCAACGGCGTGGTCTGGGAACGGGCCGACCGCAGCGATACGCCGTCCTCGTCGCTGCGCTATCTGGAGCGCGTGCTCGGCCCGCAGGTGGTGGTGCCCGCTTCGATGCGCGAGGACATCACCCGGATCGCGGACGCCTACGGAGGGACCCGCGCCAACATCCTGCGGCTGGCGGTGCCGCCGCGCGTGGCCCGTGTGGAGCAGGAACAGCAGATGGTGGCGCCGTACACCCGCCGTGGTGCCGCCGCCGAGGCGCTGCGGCGGATGCCGGACGACTACCGGCGGGTATTGGCGTCCTCCTATGACGGGTTGCAGGGACTCGACGATGCGCTGCACGGCGGTCGGTTCCGCGCGTTCGCCGTCGATCCGCTGCCCGGGGCGGGGGAATGGTGCCGTCTGGCCGGCTGGATGGCGCTGACCGCGATGTCGGCGGGCAAGGCCGTGGTCATCGTGCTACCTACGATGCGCGAGGTGAACGATCTGTCCCGCGAGCTGACCGGCTTGGGGCTGCGGATGTTCGAACGGACCGGTGCCGCGAACGGGGGGTATGACGGCGACGTGGCCGTGCTGAACGCCTCGCTGTCACCGGCGGAACGGTATCGGGCGTACCTTGCGGTGGCATCGGGCACGGTCCGCTGCGTGATCGGCACGCGGGCGGCGATGTATGCGCCGGTCGAGGGGCCGGCGCTGTTCCTGATCCTGGAGGATATCGATTACCAGTACGCCGACGGGATGATGCCGTACGCCCACGCCCGCGGCGTGCTGCGGCTGCGCGCCCGCAGCCATGACGGCGTGTTCGTAGCGATGGCGCAGGCGCGCAGCCCGATCAGCCAATGGGAATGCGGCGCGAACCATGTGGCGCAGACTCCGGTGAGCGGGTTCAGCACGTCCATCAGACCGTTGCCGTCGGTGATCAAGGAGCGGCTGCCGTGGGTGCGCTGGCTCAACCGCGAGGAGCTGGGGCGGTTGGGGGATACGACGCTGGGCGCCCGCGTGCCGCATACCGCCGTTACGATCCTGTCCAAGGCGTTGGAAAGCGGGCCGGTGCTCCTGTCGGTGCCCCATGACGGCATCGACGAGACGCTGAGCTGCGCCGCCTGCCATCGCCGCGCCCGCTGCCCCCGCTGCACGGGGCCGCTGGCCGGATTGCGGCAGGGCACGCCCCGTTGTCTGTGGTGCGGTGCGGCGGCGGTGCAGTGGCGGTGCCCGGGATGCGGCGGCGAACGGATGCGCGTGGTGCGCATCGGCGCCGCCGGCACCGCGCAGGAATTGCGCGGGCTGTTCCGTCATGTGCCGATCGTGGTGTCCAGCCCCAGCCAGCCGCGCGGCATCGTGGAGGACGTGGCCTGCGCCCCGATGATCGTGATCGCCTCGCTGGGCGCCGAGCCGCGGGTCCGCGGGGATGGCGCCGGCAATACGGAATACCGCGCCGTGGCGATTCTGGACGCCTGGACCAGCCTGTACGGCACCGGGGTGGACGCCCGCGAGGACACGTTGACGGCGTGGATGCGCGTGGTATCGATGTGCGCGCCGCGCTCCCGGGGCGGGCAGGCGCTGCTGCTGGGGGAGACGGACCCGGTGATCGCCCGGTCGCTGGCATTGTGGGACGGCCGGGTCCTGGCGGCGCAGGAGCTCGCCGAACGCGCGGAGACCGGGCTGCCGCCCGTCGTCGGCGCCGCATGCGTGTGGGGACGACGCGATGTGGTGCGTGCGGCCTTGGAGCATATCGGCGCGTTCACCGGCGACCTCGCCGTCATCGATACCGGTCAGGGGGGTGTGCCGGCGGTATGGGGGCCCGTGCCGATCGCACAGCCGCGCACGATCGACGCCCGCGAGCTTGAGGCCACGCAGGACCGGGTCAAGGCGGTGGTGCGGGTGCCGTTGTCCGAACGCGCCGAACTGGCGAGACGGCTGCGTGCGGAGGTCGCACGGCATGTGGCCGCACGCGAGCCGGGGGAGCTGCGGTTCCAGCTCGACCCCAAGGATCTGATCTGACGGGAGCCGTCTCGGCTAGACTGGGGGATGGATACCGCCGTGCGGCCTCAGCCGGACGACGACGCAGACCGATGGTAAGGAGGACGCCGTGAAGGGATGGCCGGGCGAGCCGGAGATGGATTACGACGTGATGGTGGCCGACGATGCGGCGGCCGCGGCCGCGGGCAGGCCGATCGAGAACGTGATCTTCGATTTCGGCAATGTGCTGATCTACTGGGATCCAGCCGCCGTGCTGGTGCCCCGGTACAGCGAGCGGACCGTGGAGCAATTCCTCGACAACGACATCTCGGGATTCTATGACGCCAACGACATGATGGACGGCGGTGCCTCTCACGAGGAGGCCATCGCGTGGATGCGCCGCACGCATGGGGACGAATGGGCCGACATCCTGGAATACTACGTGGCGAACTTCCGCGATTCGCTGGTCGGCGTCGTGCCCGGCGCGCGTGTGCTGGTCAACGATCTGAAGGCCGCGGGCGTCGGCGTGTGGGGGCTGTCGAACTGGGAGAGGGAGCTCTACCCGATCGCCGAGGAATGCTGCCCGATCCTGCAGCAGCTGGACGGCAAGGTGGTCTCCGGATACGTGAGGCTGCGCAAGCCGCACCGCGACATCTACGAGTATGCGCTGCGCGAGTTCGGCATCGACCCGTCAACCGCCGTGTTCATCGACGACAAGGCCATGAACATCGTCGGGGCGAACGCCGCGGGCATCCGCGGCGTCCGGTTCAGCGACCCGCGCCGGCTGCGCGAACTGCTGATCGAGGCGGGCGTCAACATCCCCGCGGTGGCCTAGTGACCGAAGGCTTCGGCGGCACGTCCTGATGGCGTGCAGCGGCAGCGAAGTGGAGCATGATTAAGGAGTCGATGATGGTGAAGGTGCTGTTCGCCGGCACCCCCGATGTGGCGGTGCCCGCCTTGCGGGCGTTGGCCGGGGATGCCGAGCATTTCGAGGTGGTGGCCGTGCTGACGCGTCCGGACGCGCCGACCGGGCGCGGACGCAGGCTGATGCCCAGCCCGGTCAAGCAGGCGGCCATGGAACTGGGGCTGCCGGTTATCGAATCCGATCCGGGCGAGGAGACCTTCATCGCCGAACTGGCCGCCACCGGCGCCGAAGCCGCCGCGGTGGTGGCGTACGGCAGACTGCTCAAGCAGGATGTGCTCGACGCGCTGCCGATGGGCTGGTACAACCTGCATTTCTCGTTGCTGCCGCAGTGGCGTGGCGCCGCACCGGTGCAGCGCGCCATCTGGGCGGGCGACGACGTGACCGGCGCCACGGTGTTCCGCATCACCCGCGGCATGGACGCCGGCCCGATCCTGGCCCAATCCACGGTCTCGATCGGCGCCCATGAGACCTCGGGCGAACTGCTGGCCCGTCTGGCCGAGGACGGCTCGCATCTGCTGGCCTCCGCGCTGCTGGGCATGGCGGAGGGCCGGATCGTGCCGGTCGAACAGCCGCAGGGCGCCTATGAGAAGGCCGAGAAGATCACCGTGGAGGACGCCCGCATCCGTTTCGACGTGCCGGTGTTCGCCGTGGACCGGCAGATCCGCGCCTGCACGCCCAACCCGGGCGCCTGGTGCGAACTGCATGCGCAGGGCGGCGACGAGCCGGTCGTCCTGCATGTGCTGTCCGCCCGCCCGGCCGATATGACGCATCCCGCCGTGCCGACGGATCTCAAGCCGGGCATGCTGCGCGTCGGCAAGAAGAACGTCTGGGTCGGCACCGCCAGCGACCCGCTGGAACTGACCGAGGTCAAGGCGCAGGGCAAGAAGGCGATGCGCGCCGCCGACTGGGCGCGCGGCGCCCGTCTGGGCGAGGCCGCATACTGCGACTGAGGGAACCCGGCCGTCCGTCACCGGCATTGTGCAGCGGTGGCGGACGGTGTCGCGGTTCAGCGCAGCAGCTCCAGCACGCGCGTCAGGTCGCGTTCGTCGATGGCGTGGGGCGCCGCGGCCCGTACGGCCGGTTTGGCGCAGAACGCCACGCCGAGCCCGGCCGTCAGAATCATCGGGATGTCGTTCGCGCCGTCGCCCAGGGCCACGGTCTGGCTCATCGGCACGCCGTCGGCCTGCGCCCAGGTGACCAGCGACTGCCGCTTGAGATCGCGGGTCACGATCGGACCGACGATCCGACCGGTCAGCACGCCGTCGACGACCTCCAGACGGTTCGCCAACGCATGGTCGATGCCGGCGTCGGCCACCAGGTCATCCACCACCTCATGGAATCCCCCGGAGACCACGCCGACCGTCCACCCGTGGCCGTGCAATGCGTCGATCAGCTCCAAGGCGCCGGTGGTGAAATGAACGGCGGCGCGGGTCTTGGCGAACACGGATGCCGGCAGGCCCTGCAGCAACGCCACACGGGCGCGCAGCGCCTCGGCGAAATCCAGTTCCCCCGCCATGGCGCGGGCCGTGATCCGCGCCACGCGGTCGCCCACTCCCGCGGCCTCGCCCAACAGGTCGATGACCTCCTCGTCGATCAGCGTGGAGTCCACGTCCATGACCAGCAATCCGGGCCGCGTCAGCGTCGGCTTGTCAAGGGGCTGCAAAGTTTCTTCGGGCATACCGTTGATTTTCGGTAATCGCTGGGACAATATGGAACAATGTCAGGTATGGGTTTTTCTGTTCTACTATCCGCAGCCGCCCCGTTGTGCGAGACCAACGAGGGGGGCATCATCGGATCCATTACGGATTGGCTGGTGTCGATCATGGATGCGGTCGGCGGCATCGGCGTATCGCTGGCCATCGCATTGGAATCGATCTTCCCCCCGATCCCCAGCGAGGTCATCCTGCCCCTGGCCGGCTTCACGGCGGCGCGCGGCAGCTTCGGCGTGATCGAGGCGATCATCTGGGCCACCGTGGGCTCCCTGCTCGGCGCGTGGGTCCTGTACGGCATCGCCCGATGGATCGGATTGGAACGCATCCAGCGCATCGTCGACCGAATCCCCGGCGTCGATCGTGAGGACGTGGCCAAGGCCGACCGGTGGTTCACCCGATACGGCCACTGGTCGGTGCTGATCGGGCGCGTGATCCCGGTGGTCCGCTCGCTGATCTCGATACCGGCAGGCTTCAACAAGATGAGCTTCCTGACGTTCAGCGGCTGGACCCTGCTGGGCTCCGCCGTCTGGAACACCGTCCTGATCTGCGCCGGCTATCTGCTCGGCGACCAATGGTGCTCCATCCTCGGCGTGCTTGACGCCTTCGAGAACATCGTCATCGTCATCGTCGTCGTGGCCGTCATCCTGCTGCTCATCCGCTGGGTCCGCAACCTGATGAAGGGCAAACGGAACGGAGGCGAACAGTCCGAATGACGCAGGATGCGCAGTCGCCACAGGATCTGGCGGCCCTGAACGACCGGCTCATGGCTCGCAACCATGCGTTGGCCGAAGCGTTGAGCCGTGCGGGCAAGGAGCTGGCGAAGGCCAAGGCGCAGATCAGTCAGATCACCCGGCCGCCGCTGACCTTCGCCACCATGGTGCGCGTGGACGGCAGCCATATCGACGAGGAGGGCGTACGTCACGCCAGCGCGGAGGTCATCGCCGGAACGCGCCGTATGATCGTGCCGATCGCCGCGTCGCTGAACCCCGCCGGACTCGAACCGGGCCGGACCGTGCTGCTCAACGAGAACATGGTGCTCGTCGACCAGCGTGACGTGGACGGCGTCGGAACGGTGCGGCGCGTGGCGCAGGTCCTGGACGACGGTCGCCTGATCGTCGAGGACAACGCCGGCAATCCCACGCTGGTCCGCCGTGCGACGGCGCTCGCCGGTGTGAGCCTGGGCCCCTCGGACCGGGTGACGGTGGATTCCTCCGGCCGGCTGGCGCTGGAACTGCTGCCCGGCGAGGACGACGCCGACCTGGTGCTGGAGGAGACCCCCGACGTCACGTTCGCGGACATCGGCGGCCTCGACGAGCAGATCGAACGCATCCGTGACGCCGTGCAGCTGCCGTTCCTGCACCGCGAACTGTTCGAACGCTACAATCTGAACCCGCCCAAGGGCGTGCTGCTGTACGGTCCTCCGGGCAACGGCAAGACGCTGATCGCCAAGGCGGTGGCCCACATGCTGGCCGAAGGCACCGAATCCGGCGGCGTGTTCCTGTCGGTCAAAGGCCCCGAGCTGCTCAACAAATTCGTCGGCGAATCCGAGCGTCTGATTCGCCTGATCTTCGCGCGCGCCCGCGAACGCGCCGCCTCGGGGCGCCCCGTCATCGTGTTCATCGACGAGATGGATTCGCTGCTGCGCACCCGAGGCTCCGGCGTCTCCAGCGACGTGGAGACCACCATCGTGCCGCAGTTCCTCGCCGAACTCGACGGTGTGGAACAGCTGGACAACGTCATGGTCATCGGTGCCTCGAACCGTGTGGACATGATCGACCCCGCCGTGCTGCGCCCGGGCCGTCTGGACGTGAAGATCCGCGTGGACCGGCCCGGACCACGCCAGGCGGACGACATCATCCGCCACTACCTGACCGACGACCTGCCGCTGGAGCACGGCGTGGACGCGCATGCCCTGGCCCGTGTGCTGGTAAGCGACATCTACGCGCAGGACGAGCACCGGCATGTGTGCGACGTGTGCGACGAGCACGGCCAATGGCGTGCCATCCACATGTCCGACGTGGTCTCCGGCGCCATGCTGAAGAACATCGTGGACCGCGCCAAAACCCGTGCGGTCAAGGCCTCGATCGAAACCGGCGCGGCCGCCGCGCTGAGCGTGGACATGCTGGCCATGGCCGCGCAGGAGGAGTTCCGGGAGAGCGTGGACGCCATCCTGGACGCGGACCCGGTGCAATGGTCGCGGATCGCCGGATTCGAATCCGGCAGCGTGACCCGCATCCGTCCGGCCGGCGACGCACGGACCGCGTAGGAAAGGCAGTCGATATGAGTGTACGTCGTGTGATGGGCACGGAAACCGAGTACGCCGTCTCCCAACGCGGCGTGGACCGGTACAATCCGGTGCGCCTGTCCTTCGACGTGGTGGCGGCCGCGGCCGACCCCCGCACCTCGCATATCCGATGGGACTACCGGGGCGAGGATCCGGTCAACGACGCGCGCGGCCACCGCCTGCCGCGTGCCGCCGCGCACCCGGATATGCTGACCGACGAGCCGCAGCTGCACATCGTCAACGTGATCGCGCCCAACGGCGGGCGCGTCTACGTCGACCACGCCCACCCCGAATACTCGTCGCCCGAGACCATGGACCCGTTCGACACGGTGCGCTACGACCACGCCGGCGATCTGGTCATGGCCGCGGCCGCGCGCCGCGCCAGCGCGCACACCGGCACCGTCATCGAGCTGCACCGCAACAACGTGGACGGCAAGGGCGCCAGTTGGGGCACGCATGAGAACTATATGATGGACCGCGCGGTGCCGTTCGACCGGGTCACGGCGCTGATGACCGCCCACCTGGTCAGCCGCCAGATCTACGCCGGCTCCGGGCGCGTGGGCCTGGGCGAGCACAGCGAGGAGGTGGGCTTCCAGCTCAGCCAGCGCGCCGATTACATCCATATGCGCGTGGGCCTGCAGACCACCTTCGACCGCCCGATCATCAACACCCGTGACGAATCGCACAGCACGGCGCGATACCGCCGCCTGCACGTCATCGTCGGCGACGCGAACCGGATGGACGTGCCGCAGCTGCTCAAGCTCGGCACCACCTCCATGCTGCTGTGGCTGCTCGAACACGCGGAGGAGGGCGGCCTCGACTTCGAGGCGCTGATGGACGGGCTGGCGCTGGCCAATCCGGTTGGGGCGCTGCACACGGTCTCCCGCGACCTGACATGCGCCGCCCCGTTGGCGCTGGAATCGGGGGCGACGACCGACGCGTGGAATATGCAGGTGCGTCTGCGCGGCGCGGTGTACGCGCTCGCCGCCACGGTGTACGGCACCGACAACCGTGGGGAGCCGTTGTGGCCGGACGAATCGACGGCGCGGGTCATGGCGATGTGGGGGCAGGCCCTGGCCGACGTGGCCGCCGTGCGCCACGCCGATGACGACGCCCGCCTGACGATGCGCGACGAGGCGTCGCGGTTGGAATGGCTGCTCAAATGGCAGCTGATGGAACGCTACCGCCGTAAGCGGCATACGGGCGGCGCCCCGGCGGGTGCGGCGGCCGCGCGCTCCGGCATGGCGGGCGCGGCCGCCGGTTGGGACGATCCGCGGCTGGCGGCGCTGGACCTGGCCTGGGCGGCGCTGGACCCCGGCACATCGCTGACGGAACGACTGTCGGCATCCATGGCGCATCTGGACGGACGGGAACAGGTGGCGCGTGCGGCGGACGAACCGCCCGCCGACACCCGTGCATGGCTGCGCGCCGCGCTGGTGCGGCGCTACCCCGAACAGACGGTGGCCGCATCGTGGTCCCGGCTGACGGTCCGCGATGCGAGCCTGCCCTCGGGATTGCGTACACTGGATTGTGCGGACCCGTTGGCGCATACCCGTGATCGATGCGAACAGGCCGTGGAGGAATCGTGTGATGCGGCCGGACTGTTCGGCGCGTTGTGTGCGGATACCGGGAATACCCGGTAGAATCGCCCCACTGGAAGTAACGAATGAGAAACCGCCGGAATCAGGAACACGGCGCAGGACGAAACGAGATGACGATGGAATTGCAGGAAATGACGTTGGCCGTGGCCCGCATCGCGGTGGACGCGGGCAAGCACGTGCTGAGCGAACAGACCACGCCCCGGAAGCTGAACCGGTTGAAGGTGCCGAAGGAATCCACCCAGTTCGACCTGGACATCAACTACAAGCTGATGGATTTCCTCGGCCAGAGGCTGACGCAGCTCGAACCGTTCAACGGCCTGTGGAACGACCGTCCGGAGGAGTGCCGCCCCGGTGAACGCTACTGGTGCCCCGGCAATATCGACGGCGCCGTGAACTTCATCCGCAATATGCCGGAATGGTCGATCACCATCTCGCTGTTCGAGGTCAACGAGTACGGTTCCGCCCAGCCGATCCTCGGCGTGGTCCATGCCCCGGCGCTGGACATGACGTATATGGCCGTGCGCGGCATGGGCGCGATCCGTGTGCGCAAGACGCCGATCGGGGACAAGCGCGAGAAGATCATCCCCTCGACCACCCCCTCGCTGGACGGTTCGGTGGTCAGCTTCGGCATGTCGTACGTGCAGGAGGAATCGATGCGCGCCCTGCAGGTGGTGTCGGCGATCGCGGGCCGGCCGACCGACATCAAGCGCGTGGGGCCGGTGTCGCTGGACCTGTGCAAGGTGGCCGACGGCACCTATGACGCCTATTTCGAGCCGCATCTGCACACCTGGGATGTGCCGGCCGTGTCGGCGGGCGCCGTGGTGGTGTGGGAGTCGCAGGCCAAACTGCGCCAGTGGAACGGCACCGACATCCATTGGCGCAGCGATAATGACGTGGTCGCCTCGAACGGCATCATCATCAACGAATTGCGACCGTACCTGATCGAGAACTGAGCAGTCGCCTAATCGTGCGCCGGTGGGTCCGGCGCGGGCACGGACGCGGAAAGGGGCACAAATGCCGCAGGAATTCGCACAGCCGCAGGAGCAGGCGGCCCAGCAGCCGCAGGAGCAGGCGGTCGCCGTCGACACGTCGCAGACGGACGGGGCCGTGGACGCCTTGGATGCGGTGCTGGACGACATCGAAAGCGTGCTGGAGCAGAACGCGCAGGAATACGTGAACAGCTTCGTGCAAAAAGGCGGCGAGTGATGCCCCAGCTGCGCGACAGCGGCAATCATCCGATATCGGACACCTCGGGGACGGCACCGACCCGGAGCGCGGAGGAGTCGGGCATCGCGCCCGGCCGTCCGGACCGGTTCGACCGGATCTTCGGCATCGAAACCGAATACGGCGTCAGCGTGACCGGAGACGACGCCCCCGACGACGCGGGCCTGGTGGCCATGGAGATGTTCGCGCCGGTGGTGTCCCGCACACGGTCCACCAACACCTATCTGGGCAACGGGTCCCGGCTGTATCTGGACGTCGGCTCGCACCCCGAGTACGCCACGGCCGAAGCCCGTGACCCCATGGACGCGCTGGCGCAGGACCTGGCCGGGGAGAGGGTGATGCGCCGGCTGGCGCTACGTGCCCAGGAACGTCTCCGTGAGCGGCATGGGACCGACCTGCATGTGCATCTGTACAAGAACAACGCCGATTCCGCCGGGCATTCCTTCGGCTGCCACGAGAACTATCTGGTGCGCCGGTATGTGCCGCTGACGATGATCGAACAGCAGCTGCTGCCGTTCCTGATCACCCGCCAGATCTTCACCGGTGCGGGACGGATGACATCCGAGGGATTCCAGATCACGCAGCGTGCGGACTTCCTCGACGAGGGGGTCTCGTCGGCCACGACGCGTGCCCGTCCGATGGTCAACACGCGTGACGAGCCGCATGCCGATCCGGATGCCTACCGCCGTCTGCATGTGATCATCGGGGATTCGAACCGCTCCCAGTTCGCCACCTGGATGAAGCTGGCCACCACGCATCTGGTGCTGTGCGTGATGGAATCGGCGCTCCGGCATGGCAGGCCCACCGGATTCGAATCCTGCGCGATGGCGGATCCGAACGCCGCCAACCGCGCCGTCAGCCGTGACCTGAGCTGCCGCGGCGCACGGCTCCAACTGGCGGATCCCGCGGCATTCCGCCGCGACGCCGCGCGTGCGGACGGGGGAGCGGATTACGGCGTGAGCGCGCTGGCCCTGCAATACCGGTATTGCATGGTGGTGGAACGCTGGCTGGAGACGCATGGCGACGCCGTGGACCGTTCGCTGGGACGCACCTGTGCCCGTATGGTGGTCGGGCAGTGGCGGGGGATCCTCGACGCCGTGGCGGCCGGGGCGTTCGACGCATTGGCCGACCGGGTGGATTGGGTGGCCAAGCGCCGTCTGCTGGAGGCGTTGGCCGCGCGGCGTCCGGATGTATCGCAGGCCCGTCTGGCCCAGATCGATCTGGACTATCACGACATCGCCAACGGCGGGACATACGATGCACTGGTGTCCCATGGGGCGATGCGGACGTTGCTGGATGACGACGCCGTCCAGCAGGCGGTGATGGAACCGCCGGCAGGCACGCGTGCCGCGTTGCGCGGACGGTTCGTGCATGCGGCGCAGGCCGCGGGGGCGCATTACGCCTGCGATTGGACCAGACTGACGCTGACCGCTCCGGTGCGGAGGGAATCAGTGCTGCTCGACCCCTTCGACGATTCGCCGACGGCTGATTTCCGGTCCCTGATGGAGGCGTTGCAATAGCCCGATAACACGCATATGGGCCCCGACCGTCAATGGTCGGGGCCCACATGGCACCAGTGTTTTCGAAAAGGACGATTACTTGGTGACGGCCTTCTTCAGCAACGAGCCAGCGGAGATGCGCACGCCATAGGAGGCGGGGATCTTGATGGTCTCGCCGGTGCGCGGGTTACGGCCGGTGCGCTCGGCGCGCTTGACGCGCTCGGCGGAGAACAGGCCGGTGAGCTTCAGGCCTTCGCCAGACTCCATGGCCTCGACGAACACATCCTGGAAAGCGTTGACAGCAGCCTCAGCCTGAGCCTTGGTCAGGTTCGACTTCTGGGCGATCTTCGACACGAGATCAGACTTGTTGTATGCCATACAGCATCCTTCTTGGGTCAGGGGATGCCGATACTGATACGACATCCAACGTTCATCACCGATGATAGCGCAGAAAACTGGCAGGAACCGCATATTTCAGGGGTTTTCGCCATACTTTGCACAAAAAGGGACACAATTTCAGATCAGATTGTGCCGGTCCAACCATTTCATGGCCAGGGCGCCCATCGGGATGCGCAGCCAGTAGAACGCCACACGGTAGACCAGCGTGGCCGACAGGGCCACGGCGGGTGGCACCCCGACCGAGGTGAACGCGAACGTCAGCGCGGCCTCCACCGCACCCAGACCGCCCGGCGTGGGCACCGCGGAGCCCAGGGCGTTGGCGAGCAGGAACACGAACGTGGTCTCCACCGGGTTGGTGGCATGGCCGAACGCGAGCAGAGCCGCCCAGAACCCCAATCCGGTGGCGATGTTCAGCACCAGCGCGCCGGCCAGTCCGATCGCCAGCTGCTTGGGCTGCGTCAGCACGTTGACCAGCTGCCGCGCGTATGACCTGACGATCGGCAGATAGCGTTCGGCCAGCAGACGCCTCACCGGGGGAATGGCCATGGCCGCCGACGCCAGCAGCGCCACCGTGGCGATCGCGATGATCAGCGTGTTTGTGGGAATCATGCCCGAGAGCATGTTACGTCCGGTGAAGATGCCGATCAGCAGCACCATCGCTATGGTGGTGCCGCCCTGAATCGCCCAGACCGCGCTCATGATGGCCGTGGCCGCCGTATTGCGGTACCCGCTTTTCCTCAGGAACTGCAGGTTCACGAACGCGGGGCCCACGCCGGCGGGCATGGAGACCGCGGTGAAGCCGGAGGCCGCCTGCGAGCAGAACAGGCCGAGGACATCGCGCCGCTCGGGATTCATGAACGCCCCCAGCGTGACCGCCGAACCCGCCCAGGCGATCAGCCCGAACGCCACGCACAGCACCGCCATCACCGGGTTCGCGTTCGACACCGCATCGATGACCTCATCCGGGCGCAGCTGGGTGAAGATCACCGACACGGCGATGATCAGCAGCACGATGGTGACGAACGACCGGATGTTGAATCTGGAGATCGTCACCGGCTCCATCGCCTCGGACACCTCCTGCGGGGCCAGGGCCCGCAGCGCGTCCCTCAGCGCGTCCAGCAGCTGCTTGTTCCACGGGTTCAGGGTTCGCGTGGCCGCCGGTATGGCCGCCTTCTGCACGAACGGCAGCAGGGAGACCATCGTCTCGTCGCCCCATACCCGTCTGCCGGCCGACACCGTGCGATCCACGCCGATCAGCGCCGCCAGCAGCGCCAGCAGCTGCACCTTGTCGATGTCCATATTCGCGTTGGTGCTGGTGCAGTCGCCGTTATGCCATCCGGCGATGATCGGCGTGCCGAGCGGCAGCCGTCCCAGCGTATCCGGTGTGATGCGGTGATGGGAGAATCCCCGTCGGTGCGCCACATCGAGATAGCGCATCAGCGCGACGGCATCGTCGTCGCTCAACGTGTTGAGATTGCAGGGCAGGGCGGTGGAATCGGCGTCCAGTACCAGCAGGGACGATTCTCCGCTGTCCACGATGCCGTACGGCCGCGGCGCGGACAGCCCGATGTTGTTCAGAGCGAGCAGCATCGTCAGATGATGATGGACGGCGTCGGACGCGGACCGGTCGCGGCGCATGGTGACGCCGGTCAGCCGCAGCCACTCCCACAGCTGGTTGAGATACCCGGCGTTATGCGACTGTCCGTCGATGACGGAAACGGTGAAGCGTCGGCCGCGCCCGTCGAGCATGTCATAGATGCGCGAGTTCTCCGACAGGTCGTCATCCAGCGTGGTCCGAAGCACCCCCGACTCGGCGTGCGCCTCGGGACGGCGCACCAGCGAGGCCACGTCGAGACCGATGCTCCGCAGCGCCTCCACGATTCGCTGTCCCCAGACACCCTGGTTGCGCGTGCCTATGGCGAAACGGAACACCATACCGACGATCCGTCCCACGGCGAACGAGAACACCACGCCCGGCACCGAATTCCAGGACAGCACCACCAGCAGGATGGCCAGCATATACAGCGTGTTCCAGCTCCATTTCACGGCGGAGCGCATGCGGCGCGGACCGGCCATGGTCAGGAAGGCGGCGAACCCCGCATAGAAATCCGGGATGAGCCCCGAACCGCTGAGTGCGCCGGGGGATTCCAGACCCTGGATCAAGGGGTCGAAGCCGATGAACGTGATGATGGACGACAAGGCCCACACGGCCGCGTACCCGCCGAACATGGCGACCAGCGAGACCGCGGACTGCAGCCATTCCCGGTTGGCCAGCAGCTGGAAGAGCACGCTGACCACGATGGCGATGGTGACGATCTGCTGCAGCAGCGAGGCCGGTACATCCATCACCCAGCCGATCGCCTGTCCGGCGTTGTGCACGTCGGATTCCACGCCCGCCGTGAGCCCCCGCAGATACACCGCGGCCAGCAGCATGAGCGCGGCGACGACCAATGCCCCGGCGGCGTGCATCAGATCGGCGAAATCCCGGGTGCGCCGAGGGGGGATGTCGTCGATGTAGACATCCCCATCGTCTGTGACATCCGGTTCCGTATTGCCGCGCTTCGTGTGTTCCTCGCTCATCCATCCACCTACCTTGGGACGGACCGACCTCCCGGTGTGGCAATGCCGGGAGGTCGGTGGTTATCGAACGGATTCGAATCAGCGGTCGAGATCGACCAGCGTGCCCGCCACGCCCGTATAGGTGGCGGGGGTCAGGGCCTTCAAGCGGGCGGCGGTCTCATCGTCGAACGCCAGGCCGTCGATGAACCGCTCCACGTCCTGCCGGCTGATCTCGTGGCCGCGCATCAGCTCCTTGACCTTCTCGTAGGGCTTGTCCATGCCGGGCAGGCCCTTGAGCTCGCAGGCGCGCATGGCGGTCTGGATCGGCTCGCCCAGCACCTCCCAATTGGCGTCGAGCTCATGCTCCATCACGGCCGCGTTCGGGTGGATGGAGTTCAGTCCGCCGAGCAGGTTGTTCAGTGCCAGCAGCGAATAGCCGAGCGCGGAACCGATGTTGCGCTGTGTGGTCGAATCGGTCAGATCGCGCTGCCAGCGGGATTCCACCAGCGTGGCCGAGAGCGTGTCCAGCAGCGAGCAGGACAGCTCGAAGTTCGCCTCGGCGTTCTCGAAGCGGATCGGGTTGACCTTGTGCGGCATGGTGGAGGAGCCGGTGGCGCCCTTGACCGGCACCTGCGCGAACACGCCGCGCGAGATGTACATCCAGACATCCACACACAGGTTGTGCATGATGCGGTTCGCATGCGAGACGGTCGAGTACAGCTCGGCCTGCCAGTCGTGGCTTTCGATCTGCGTGGTCAGCGGGTTCCAGGTGAGTCCCATGCGGTTGGCCACGAACTCGCGGGACACCGCGATCCAGTCGACCTGGGGCAGTGCGGCCAGATGCGCGCCGAAGGTGCCGGTGGCGCCGTTGATCTTGCCCAGGTACTCCTGGGACTCCAGATGCTTCAGCTGCCGGTTCAGGCGGTACACGTAGACGGCGAGCTCCTTGCCCAGCGTGGTTGGCGTGGCCGGCTGGCCGTGCGTCAGCGAGAGCAGCGGCATGTCCCGATACTCCTCGGCCTTGGCGGCCAGATGGTCGACGATCGCGCGGAACGCGGGCAGCCAGACCTGTTCCATCGCCTGCTTGACGCACAGCGCCGTGGACAGGTTGTTGATGTCCTCGGAGGTGCACGCGAAGTGCACCAGCGTCTTGATGCGGTCGTTGAGCTGCGTGTCCGGGCCGAGTACGGCGGCGGCCTTGTCGATCTGGTCGTCGATGTAGTACTCCACGGCCTTCACGTCATGATGGGTGACGGCCTCGTGCGCGGCGTGCGCGGCGATGCCCTCGGCACCGAACTGTTCGGGGATGGCGCGCAGGAACGCGATCTCGGCTTCGGTGAACGGCTGGACGCCCTCGACGATCGGCTGGTTGCCGTTGCCGTCGAATCCGTTGGCCAGCAGGATCATCCATTCGACCTCGACGTGGATGCGCTCGCGGTTGAGCGCCGGTTCGCTCAGATATTCGACGAGGTCGGCGGTCTGCTTGTGGTAACGGCCATCCAGGGGGGTCAATGCGATTGCGGGGGAGATATCGGTAAGCTTCATGCTTACCAGAGTACTTGCACCCCGCGAAACGGCATGGATGGGTGCGTGGACCCGGAATCGGCCCGGGACGGCCGGAGGGAGGACGATGGACGACACACGGATTCTCGTCGTGGAGGACGACGCCGACATCAACGAGGTGGTGTGCGAGCGGTTGGGACGGGACGGATATGCTTGCGTGTCCGCCTATTCGGGGTCGGAGGCGCGGTTGGCCCTGGAACAGGCAACCGTCGCCGGCAGTCCGTACGACCTGGTCGTCACCGACCTGATGCTGCCCGGGCTCTCCGGCGATAGATTGGTGGCCGGGCTGCGTGAGTCCGGCTCCGGCGTGCCGGTCGTCGTGATCTCCGCCCGCGGCGCGGTCGACGATCGTATCGGGCTGCTCCGCCTGGGTGCCGACGACTATCTGGTCAAACCCTTCGACCTGGATGAACTGTCCGCCCGCATCGGGGCGCAGCTGCGCGGTCGAGGGTACGCCGACGGGGCGGAACCCGCGGGTGGCGGTGCCCGTGCGGCGGCGCCCGACGACGGGCATACGGTGCTCGAGATCGGTCGGTGGCGCCTGGACGTCGATGCTCACACGTTCCGGATCGACGATGGGCCGGTGTCGCTGACTAACATCGAATTCGCCATCATCGAACTGCTGATGAACCACCCGGACACGGTGTTCTCCAAACGGCAGGTGTACGAGCTGTGCTGGGGCGAGCCGTACACGGTCGACGACAACACCGTGACCGCGCATATCTCCAAGATTCGCGCCAAACTCAGGGCGAGCGGCACCGACGGATACATCCGCACGGTATGGGGGCTGGGCGTCAAGCTCACCGTGCCCCGCTGAACGCGGGTCCCGGCCCCGGCACGGGTGGTTCAGCCCGCCCGCCGGAGCATGAGGGCGCGGGCGGGACGGAACGTCACGAATTCGCAAGATTTGCGCGAGTGTTGGGCAAGAACGGCTCCGTAGTCTGGCAGTCACCGGGTCCGGAGGGACGCGGCACGGCCGTGGCGCGGGAGGATCGTGCTGGCGGCGGAAGACATGATACGAAGGAGCGGACATGGATGTGGTGAACATCTGCGGGGCGAGCAAGACGTACTCCGGCAAACGCGCCGTCGACGATCTGCGGATGACGGTGCCGCAGGGCGCGATCTACGGGTTCGTCGGCAGGAACGGCGCCGGTAAGTCCACGGCGATGAAGATGATCGCCGGACTGGCCTCGCCGGATGACGGCGGCGTCGAGGTGTTCGGCCGGCCGGTGAACGCGCGGGCCGGTGCCCGACAGTCCGGCGGCATCGTGCAACGCGTGGGCGTGCTGATCGAGAATCCCGGCGTATTGCCGAATATGAGCGCGATGGACAACATGATGGCCCTGGCGTTGGCGCTCGGGGTGCCCAAGCCGAGGAAGGCGTGCGCCGACCTGCTCTCCCAAGTCGGTCTGTCCGATACGGGACGCAAACGCGCCAAGGGGTTCTCCTTGGGCATGAAGCAGCGTTTGGGGCTGGCCATGGCCCTGTTGGGAGGCCCCGACCTGCTGCTGCTCGACGAGCCGCTGAACGGATTGGATCCCGAGGCGGCACGCGACATGCGCAACTACCTGGTGCAGCTCAACCGGACGCGTGGCATCACCATCGTCATCAGCTCGCATGTGCTCGACCAGCTGGAACGCATGTGCACCCACTACGGTGTCATCGCCAACGGCAGGATGGTACGGCAGATGACCGCCGAACAGGTGCAGCACGAATGCGGCGAAAGCCTGCGCGTGCGCACCGCCGACCCCTCCCGCACGCTCGCGCTGCTTGAGGACGCCTCCCTCGGTGACGGCGTGCGTTTCGCCGCCGAACCGGACGGGTCGATCGTCGTCTCGGGCGGTTTCGATCCGGCCCGCGTCTCCGCGCTGCTGCACCAGACCGGCCAGGAGGTGCTGGAGCTGTCGATGCAGTCGCGGGACATGGAGGAGTATTTCGTCGCGCTGATGGAAGGGGGACGGTGATGTTGACGTTCCTGCGATGCGGCGTATACCGTTTGGTGCACGGCCGCAAGTTCTGGATTGGCACCGCGCTGGCGTCGGTGCTGTGTTTCGCCGTGATGGCGTTGATGTTCGTGACCATGGGAATGGTGGACGTCGACGGCACCGTGAGCACGGGAACCGTCCATCTCACTGTGGGCGGCGAACGGTACGCGGGTGTCGAGATGGATGCGGACGACGCCGCCCTGCTTGGCATGTTCGCCGACCGGACGGTGCCCAACCACTCGTTCCTGCTGGTGTTCATGGGGTTCTTCCAAGGCGGCATGGCGGGCCTGCTCGTCTCGATCATCGCGACGCTGGCCTATGCGGAGGACCACGAACACGGGTTCGTCAAGGCCGAACTCGCCGGCAGGGCCGGTCGCATCGGCTATTACGCGTCGCACCTTGTGCTCGCCGCTCTGCTGGCGGCGTGGTACTCGCTGGTCGTGATTGCCTCCACCGAATTGGCGTTCGCGGTCTTCGGCATACGGGTGGCCGACCCCGAACCGCTTGGACAATACTGGCGGCTGGCCGGGCTGAACATCCTCGGCGTCGTCGCCGTGACGCTCATCGTGTCGGCATTGCACACCATCGTCCGCAGCAAGGTGGCCGGCGTCATCATCGCCGTGTTCATCGCCAGCGGCGCGGTCAGTTCCCTGGCGACGTCCTGCGCCCAGCTGGTGGGCTCTCGCCTCGATTGGATCCCGCATGTCGTCGCATGGCTGCCGATGGTGAACCTGGGGCTGCTGGACGACAGTGCACCGGCAGTCGGACTGACCTCGTCGGCCACGCAGGGCGCCTTCGGCCTGCCCGACGCCGGGATGCCGGTATGGGCGCACGCGCTGGTCTGCTTCATCGGATGGATCGCGCTCGCGGCGGCCGTGACGCTGCTGGCGAACCGTCGGCGCGACGTATGCTGAGGGGAGAGGCGTGACGATGATCGATCTTCTTCATGCGGATTGCTACCGGCTGATCCACGGGCGCAAATTCTGGGTCGGCTGTGTCGTCCTGATACTGTGCTCGGTGGGGCTGCTCGCCGGGGTGATCACATTCATCAGCGGTTACGACGGTTCCGTCGACGCCGACATCACAGCGGTCCTGACCCGGACGTTGCCCAGCCACTCCGCGATGCTCACCTATTCGAGCATGTTCCGCGGCGGTCTGGTGTCCGGTGTGGTCAGCCTGGTCGTCGCGCTGGCCGTCAGCGAGGACCGCGACAGCGGCCTGGCGAAGAACATCTTCTCTTCCGGCGTCGGCCGGGGACGGTATGCGGTGGAGAAACTGTTGTTGGCCACGTTGCTGTCCCTGTGGTATGCGCTGCTATCGATCGTGACGCTTGAAATCACATTCGCCGCGCTCAGATTCGATTACGCATCCGCTGAGCCGGTGATCGGGTGGCTGGGGTTCGTTGTGGTGCTGGTACTTGGCGTCGCGGTCTATGCCACCATCGCCGCGATGGCCGCGTTGGTCACCGGCAGCGGGGTCTTTTCGAGTGTCGTGGCCGTCGGCGCCGGCTTTCAGCTGGTCGGTGGTGCATTGACCGGTCTGGCAGGCATGGTGCCGCAGATCGGATGGCTCCAACGCCTGGTGGCGTGGCTGCCGATCAGCAATATGAACATGCTCACCGATGCCCGGTCGATGATGGCCGAGACACTGCCCGAAGCGGCACGGTCGTTCCTGACCGGCACGGCCGACCTGGGCATGCCGGTGTGGGCGCACGCCACGGTGTGCTTCGTCGGATGGCTAGCGCTGTGCTGGGCGGTGACGCTGCTGGTCGTCTGCCGTCGCGATCCATGCTGACGCCGGGCCACATTCACGAGAACGGGACGGGTATATGGGATGGATGATTGCCGCGGTGGTCGGTTGCTTGATCGGCGGTTGCGCCGTGGCGGCGTGGTACGTCGGCGAGATGCGGCGCATGACCGGGTTCCTGCGTCACCGGCCCGCCGGCAGCAATGCGCGGCTGACCGTGAGTGTGCCCGGGCGTGCGCCGGAGGAACTCGCCCTGGCCGTCAACGCCCAGCTGGACGCCATCCAGAACGAGCGCATCGAGCAGATGCAGCGTGCCGAGGAATTCCGGCGTGACCTGTCGGCGCTCGCCCACGACGTGCGCACCCCACTGATGGGCGCCCGGGGCCACGTCCAATTGGCGTTGGACGGCAAGTGCACGGGGGAGGACGCGCGTCACCTTGCGGCGGCATTGGAACGTCTGGACGATATGCGGACGCTGCTCGACCAGCTGTTCGCCTATGCCAGGGCCAACGATCCCGACCGTCGGCCCGAGATCGAGACCATCGCGGTGCATTCGTTGCTGGCCGAGATCCTGCTGGGCCACTATCCCGAATTCGAGGAGCGCGGGTGGGAGCCTGCGGTCAGATTCGAGAACGAATCCCTGACCGTCGATGCCGATCGCGCGGCAATGGGTCGCATCATCGAGAACCTGGTGTCGAACACGCTGCGCTACGGTGCGGCGGCTCCGAGCATCGTACAGGAGCGTTCACGGATGACGTTCTCCAACGCGGTCGACACGGCCACGGCCGACGGACTGGACCTTGACCGCATGTTCCACCGGTTCTACCAGGCCGACGGCGCACGCAGCGGCAGCGGCAGCGGTCTGGGACTGGCGGTGGCCAGATCCCTGGCCGAATCGATGGGCATGCAGCTGTACGCCACCATGGATGGCATAACACTGTCCATCACCCTCGACCTGGGACCTGCGGTTCATGACGGCACCGGTCCCGGCGCAAGCGCAATCTAGCGGGCCATGCGTTTCGCTAGATCGCAATGTTGAGGCGGTTGTGTGATTTCTTGCGTGCAAGAAGACATCGCGGAATTGGCCATCGGTTTCTTGTATACAAGAAGACACAGCGAAATCTGCCATCACTTTCTTGTATACAAGAAACCGTTCTGGAGGAGAACGGCAATCACAGGCGGGGTGGGCTGACCGGCTCGCCCGGCGCCATGGTGGCGGTTTTGGTCATGCGGCCTTGCCAGTAGGTGGTGGAGACCAGCTCGCCGTCCAGGACCTCCTGGAAGTGCGCCTCATGGCGTTGCACGGCGGGAGAGCCCAGATCGGTGGCGTTCTGGTAGGCGGCCTGATGGTATTTGAGCCAGTGGGTGATCTCCTTGTCCTCGCCGGTATCGCGCACGCTGGCCGCCGTGAACGGGTCCTCGGCGCCTGGCCCGATGCCCGGCACACAGTACCCCTCTTCGCTGACGCTGGTGGTCAGGTTGCCGGGCGCCTTGTGCACGGTGCCGGTGACGGTCAGCCAGTTCTCGGTCGCCGGATTGGCCGCGCCATCCAACGCGGCCACCAGCTCGTCGTCGATCTCAACGCTGGTGACCCAGGTCCTCTCCGGGATCGGATGGTTGGCGACGGGCGAGCCGCAGGTTACCACATGTTCGAACGTATACCGGTCGGCCATGTCGGAGGCGATCGCCGCGGCGACGATGCCGCCCTGCGAATGCCCGATCAGCGCCACCGGCTCGTCCTTGCCGATGCCGGCCCGCTCCATGGCCTCCAGCACCATGCGGGCGCTGTCGGCATGCATCCGCTGTTCCGGGTCGCTGCTCATCAACTCCACGTTCTGCGGCCAGCCGAACGGCGAATCGAGCTTGCCGTCGGTGCCGGGGATCGTGACCAGCCATGACGACGAGCCGTCGGCCTTGCGGTATTCCTGGATGGCGATCGTGCCGTATTCGAGTCCGCTGTTCAGATCGATCTTGCCTAACCGTTCCTCGCCCAACCTGCGCAGGTTCTCCATCGCCTCGGCCACCGAGTGCGATTCGCGGACCACTTCGGTACGCGAATACACCTGCTTGACCTCCAGCGCGTCACCTTGGAACGCCCCATACAACGGCGCCGTCACCGAGGCGATGCCTCCCGCCGCCCGATTGACCTCGTCGGTGGACAGTGCGCCCTTCAACGCGCCGATGCCGGTGATCTTCGACGCCAATCCCGACATCAGTCCCTCCTGGGCCCAGGCCGTGGCATCGAGCGCATGGATGCCGTTCGGGCCTCCCTCCGCCAGCGAACCGCCGATGAACCCGCCGAGCGCGATGGCCGCGGTGGCGGCCGCCGCATGACCGGGGAAAAGCGCCGCGCCGACTTGGATGAGCTCGGTCACCACTCGTTGCGTGGTGCGCTCGGCCTCGGAATACAGCGAGTATGCGCGGATTAACAGTTCGGCCATCTCGGTGAGCTCGTCGGCGAACAGCCGGCATTGGCGGATATGATCGCCGCAGTCGTCAACGATGCGTTGGAACGGCAACGTGACATGTCCCGCGGCCGCGACGTTCCCCGACTGCAGCGCCGGACACAACGGCGCGCTCATGCGCAGTCCGCCGACCTGCATCATCGTGGTGTTCCACGTGGCGGCCAGGGTGCTCCACTGTCGCGCGGCGTCGTTCAATGCGGCGGCGCAGCCCGAGTACTCCTCCAGTGTGGCGGCGGAGTGCGCATGCCCGCCGCTGATCGTGGATGTGACCTGCCAGTTCATGGCGCACCTGCCGAACACTCGAGCAGCGTGCTTTGTGCACGGTCCGCGAACAGTCCGGCCCGGGCATTCAGCTCACGCAGCCGCTGGCGGAACATCGTGGCCGCATTGCCGATCCAGTCCAGACGCTCGGCTGTGGCCACCGTCACCGCGGTGGACTGGGCCGCGTTGGCGCTGGACTGGGCCGCGGTGCGCACCAGCGTGTAGGTGTCCGCCGCCGCCTGCCGGCACCGGCAGACCTGGGCGGCGAACGGGGTGATCGATGCCATCGGCAGTGTGCCCAACGGCGAGGCATCGGCCGGGGCCAGGGCATGAAGCGATGGCGAGGCCGGCAGGCCATCCGCAGGCACCGGGGTACTGAGCAATGTGGTGGTGTTCATATCCCCATTGAACGCGCCGGAGATGCGGACAGTCCAGCGCGGGGAAGCAATGTGGTCGAACGATGCCCGGTTATCCACATTCGGGCGTGTCGTCCCGGAGCGGCGCTTGTGCGGCGAGCATCACCGTCACCGTCACCAGGGTTTGACCTCGGTCTGCTCGTTGCCGTCGCCGGTGGCGTCCGAATCCTCCGCCTCGGAGGTTTCCGTGGACTCGGACGGGGTCGACGACTGGTTGGACTGCAGCAGTTCCTCGATGCGTTGGCGCTGCTCCTCGGTCAGACCGCCGCCGGACAGCAGTTCCTCGGCATCCTGACCGTCAATCGGCTGGTCGGCCTGCTGATCGTCCGTACCGCCCTGTTGCTGCCGGTCGATCTCCTCCTGAGTACGCTGCGTCAACTGCCGGGAGGTGTTCAGGTTGCCCTCCACGGCATGCCGGATCTGCGGCAACAGCAGCGCGGAGAACAGTTGCATGTCATCTAATTGGTCATCGACCTGTTGCTGCCGGATGCGCAGCATCTCCAGATCCGCGGCGTCCTGCGAGGCATCGGACACGTTCTGTTCCAACGTTCGGGCGGCATCGTTGCAGGACACCGCCGCATACAGGTTGATGGCGGCCCACGCGGCGGCGGCCGCCATGACCACGGCGATCACCACCATCGCCACACGGACGGCAAGCGGGGCGCGGGCGTTTCCGGACTGCGGACTCATATCAGCCTCCTCGACAGGGCCAGCCACGCGCCGAGCTCCCAGACCAGCAGCGGCACCAGCACCATGGCCAGCGGCCAGACCAACGGCGTCAGCCGCGTACGCTCCTTGGCGGTTTCGGTCACCCTCCAACGGTGGGAAGCCTCTTCTGAGGCACCGGAGTCGATGGTGCGCGTGGCATCCATCAGCAGCGCCGTACCGCTCATCTCGTCGGCCAACTCGTCCAGATTGCCCGTATCCATCACGGATACCCCGGGCTGCCCGGTGGCCGGATCGATCACCCACTCGCCGTCCGTCGAATCGCCCATGCCATCGGCGACAACCGGGATGTTCCCGCCCTCGACGGATCCCACGCCGATGACGAACGCATCGTCAAGATACCGACGCAGCGTGGAGAACGTGCGGCGTGTGCGGTTCGAGGTCTGCTCGCCATCGGTGATCATGTACAGCAGCAGCGCGTCGTCCGGATGCTGCTCGCGGATGTCCCTCAACGTCAGCAGCAGCTCGTCGAGCGGTGCGTCGAGATTCGAACCCGACGACACCGACGTGGCCTCCACGGCCAACGTATCGGCCCAGTTGCCGATGGCGATGCTGTCCGGCGTCAACGGCACATCCAGCGTGCCCGAAGCGCCGAACCGCACGGCCGCAAAACTGGCGTCGGGATACATCGCGGTCAGTCCGTGCACCGCCTGCCTGGCGGCGTCCATCCGGCTGACCGGCTCATCGGAACCGTACCGGGCATCGGCGACGGCCATCGAGCCGGTGACGTCCACCGCAATCACCACGTCGGTGGCGTTCACCGCCCGACTGGTGGTCGGCGTCACCACACTCGGCGTCAGCGCCATCACCCCCACCAGCAGCGCTATCACCGTACGTCGGATGCAGGCCGTCAACGTTTCGTCACTCGAACCACGGCGCCGGACATACAGCGCCACCTCCAGCACGGCCAACACCGCCATAACCGCGGCGAACGCGCCGCCGACCGGCCAACCCAGCGCGGGGGAGAACGTCAGTGCATTCATCGCCGCAACCTCCAAGACACCACCAGCCATGCGCCCGCGGCGATGGCCAGAGCCAACGTCCACCAGCCGGGCGCATCCACCAGCGCCGAGCGCGTATGCTCATCCTGCTCGTCGCTTCTGCGCTGGTCGATCCTGCGGACCAGATCGTTGACGGAATCGCCGCTCGACTGGGTCAGGAACACGCCCCCGTGCGATTCCACCAACGTGCGCATATCCGAGGATTCGGCGCCGTCCTCGCTTTCCCGCGGGCCGGAATACAGGCCGTCCACGCCGATGCCGACCGCGGCCGTCAGGTCCAACGCCTCGCCAAGCGTGTATGTGGGATCGCCGGACACCACGTTATCGGTGGCCAGCACGATCGATGCGGCGCGGTTGCGCTCACCGTCGGTCTGAGGGGCCGAACCGTAGGCGAATCCCGGCAGCATGGCGGCGCAGCTGACCAGGCCGTCGCCGATCAGCGACGTGGCGTTCGTGCGGTTCTGCGTGCCGTCCAGCCAGTCGGAGATGCGCTGGTAATCCTCGTCGCTCATCGCCTCGATATCGTCCTGCGACTGCACGCCGCGCAGCAGACGTTCGGCCTCGTCCAATTGGGCGGTCACCAGCTCGTAGTCATCGGTGAGCGGGAACACCGTGCGCGACGTGGAATTGAAGATGCTCAGCCCGATGCGTTCGCCCTCGAAGCTGCGCACCAGATCCCGGTAGGTGCCGATCACCTGGCGGTCATACGGCAACGCGGAGCCGGAGACATCCAGACACAGCACGATGTCGCGGCTGCTTGCCCGCTCGCTGTCCGCATCTACCTGGGCGGGGCGGGCCGACAGCGCGACCGCCAACAGCAGCGCGACCGTCAGCAGCGCCACGGCGCCGCGGTTGAGCAGCCGCCACTGATGGAACAGCTTCGAGGCGTGCTCCGTCTCCAGGTCATCGTCAAGGCTGAATACACGAAGCCCCTCGTCATGGCGGTGCCGCCGGACGGAAACCGCCACGATCACCACTACCAGCGCCACCGCAGCCACCAGCAGCGCCACGGCGGCCCAAGGCCATAGCCAAGCCAATGTCATTACCGCCACCTTTCCACCAACGTCGACACCCATTCGGCGGCCTGCCTCACATCGGTCTGCCGAGCGGCGCTATTGAACTGCGGGTCGGCGAACTCCGCGGGGTAGAGGGCCTCGATGGTCTGCCGCAACAGGTTCAGTCCGTCGCGGTGGCGCGCGTCCCGGTCGCCGCGGTGCAGATCGGACAATGTCTGGGCGCTCATATCCCGGCCGCTGACGGCGGAGGCGTAGTCGCGGGCGACGGCGGCCAGACGCAGGAACGCCTCCTCGCGGTCGATGACGTTGTTGTCGTGATCCTCGACGATGGCGTTGATGCGGTTGCGCCAGACGGACTTGCCGGTTGCGGCGGTGTGGACGCCCCGCGCAGCTGAGACACGCGGCTTGCGCCGGGGATGGGACAACACCACGGCCAGTACGATCGCGGCGATCATCACCGCCAGACATACCAGCAGCGCCGCAACCAGCGGCACGGTCAGATCGAGCTGGGGGATGACGGTCAGATCATCCGTGTTCAGGGACGACGTCATATCAACCTCCGATCCGCAATTCCGGCATGGCGGCGGAACGCAATTGGTTCCGGCCCGACCGTGCCAACGTCACGGACACCAGACGGACGAAGGCCTCGAACATGGCGGCGCTGGAATCCGAACGGATCATATGCGATCCGCAGCGGGTCAGCTCGCGGTTCAGCGCGGCCGCCAGATAGGCGCGATGGGTGGCGACCTCGTCGCGGGAACGCGCGTTCGACAGGAACGCCGGCACCGCGCGGCGCGACGTGCCGTCATACACGGGACAGTTCCGCCCGGTCCGCGAATCGAACGGATTGAGCGTGGCCACATCGATGAACACCATCGGATGCGTCTGTGCCAGACGGCGAATCGCCTCCAGATGACGCTGCCGCAACGCGTGCTCGTCGGTGGCCAGCACGATCAGCGCCTGACAGTCCCGTATGCGCCGGGCGTAGTCCAGCAGCGCATCGATGTTGCGCGGCCGGTCCCATGAGCGCTGCAACGCCTGGTCGAGCGTACGCTCGAACTGGGCGAATCCGCCGTTGAACGGCACGCGGGTGATGCTGGCGGCATCGCCGAACACCAGCGACACATCATCGGAGCGGCGCAGACTCAGCGCGGCGAACATGCGCAGCGCGTTGGCCGCCACCTCATAGGCGGGCTCGCCGGACGGGCAGGAACCGGTCATCTCCCGGCCGACGTCGAGCAGCAGCCAGACCCGGCTGGTGGATGGCCGTTCGCGCTGGACCACCATCGGGCGGCCCACACGGGCGCTGGTGCGCCAATCGATATGGCGCGCCTCGTCGCCCGGCTCGTAGACGCGGATATCCATCAGCTCGTCCACGCCGCCGCGGCGTTGCGAGGCATGCTCGCCTTCCAGCACCCCGAGTGCCTTGCGCACGGTGGGCAGGCTCAGCGAAGTGCCCAGCGCCTCGATCCTGGCGCGGATCGAATCGTTGGAACGGGCGCCTTGGATCATGGGACGGGAACCGCCTTGACCACCGAATCGATGACCTGGTCGGTGGAGACGCCGTCGGCCAGCGCCTCGAACGTGAGCATGATGCGGTGGCGCATCACCTCGTGCACGAAGGCCTTGATATCCTCCGGCACCACATAGTCGCGGCCGGACAGCAGCGCGTATGCCTGTCCGATGCGGATCAGCGCGATCGAGGCACGGGGGCTGGCCCCCAGACGGACCAGCGAATCGAGTCCCTGCAGCGGATGGGAGCCGGCGCCGCGCGTGGTGGCGGCCAGATCGACCGCATACCGCATGATCGCATCGGAGACATGGACGCGTCGCGCCGACTTGCGCAGGAACTCCACATCGGCGATGGACAGCACGTCGTGGCTCAGCGCGTTGACATCGACCACGTCCGAACCGCGCTGCGTGAGCAACGCCAGCATGCGGCGCTCCTCATCCGCGGAGGGGTAGGTCATGACCGCCTTCATCATGAAACGGTCCATCTGGGCCTCGGGCAGGTTGAACGTGCCCTCCTCCTCGATCGGGTTCTGCGTGGCGATGACCATGAACGGTTTGGGCAGTTCGATGCGCTCGCCGCCGATGGTGGTGGCGCCCTCCGCCATGGCCTCCAGCATCGCCGACTGGGTTTTGGCGTTGGAACGGTTGATCTCGTCGAGCAGCACGAAGTTCGCGTGGATCGGGCCGATCTGCGTAGCGAAGCGCTGGGATGCGAAATCGAAGACCTGCGTGCCGACCAGATCCGAAGGCATGAGGTCCGGCGTGCACTGCACGCGTTTGAACGTGCCGGACACCGCGGTGGCCAGCGTCTGCGCCGCCGTGGTCTTGGCCAGGCCCGGCACCGACTCGATGAGGATATGGCCGCCGGCCACCAGCGTGACGATCAGCGATTCGCGCAGATTGTCCTGGCCGACCAGGGTCTGGGCGAACCGTGCACGCAGCAGGTCGGCGAGCTGACGGGCCCGCGCTACGTCGTCCTTGGCCAGCAGGCCGGTGGTGGGTGGCGTTGCGGGGGGCGTCGGTTGCTGCGGGACGGACTGGTGGATGGGGAAAAGCGGCATGATGATATCTTCCGATCGGCTGGTTGTACTCGCTTAGGTCAGTTATTGTAGCGGCTGGTTGGGAACGTCGGCTGCGGGAAGCGCCCAATCTACCGGTTTCGCGCCCATGGAGACCAACGCCTGGTTGGTCCGGGAGAACGGACGGGAGCCGAAGAACCCCCGTGATGCCGACAGGGGACTGGGATGGGGGGATTTGATGATGAACGCGTTGGTCAGCAGCGGCTCCAGCGTCTGCGCGTTGCGCCCCCACAGGATAGCGACCAGCGGTTTGGGGCGTCCCTGCTCATCCGTGCGCGCGTTCAACGCGCGAATGGCGGCGTCGGTGACCTGCTCCCAGCCCTTGCCCTGATGACTGTTCGGACGGCCGACCTGCACGGTCAGACACCTGTTGAGCAGCATGACGCCCTGCTCGGTCCACGGGGTCAGGTCGCCGTTGGCGGGAACCGGCACGCCCAGATCGCTGACCAGCTCCTTGTAGATGTTGATCAGGCTTTTGGGCAGCGGCCGCACGTCGGGAGCCACGCAGAAGCTCAACCCCACCGGATGCCCCGGCGTCGGGTAGGGATCCTGTCCCACGATCAGCACCTTGATCGAGTCGAACGGAATCGTGAACGCGCGCAGGATATTGCGGCTGGCCGGCAGGTAATGCCTGCCCGCCGCCAGCTCCGCGCGCAGGAAATCACCCATGGCGTGCACCACGGGCTCCACATCCGCCAGCGCGGCGGCCCAACCCGGGTCGATCAGTTCGGATAGCGGCTTGACATGTGCGGTACTCATGGATTCCACTGTAGGAGGCCCATACGATGATCCTGTGCACATCCGGCACATGCCGCAGGCCATTGCCACGCTCTGGCGATGGCGACGGCTACACTCGTGCTTGGAATGCGGATGAAAGGGAACTCTGATGGCGCACACTGAGAAGGAAACCTACGGATCGTATCCGACCGACGCCTTTGACAACCCGCCGAGCGGACCTGTGGGGGTGCACCGCGGCCGCCGGTCGCTGGCGGTGCGTGTGGCGCCGTTCCTGATGGTGATCGTGGTGGCGGCGCTCGCCGGATTGCTGGCATGGGGTATCGCCTCGGGAGAGCTGAACAAGGTGCCTTGGCCGTGGGCGCAGCAGTCCGCGCAGACCGCGCAGGACAGTAAGGGCGGCCAGGATGATGCCGCCGCGGATAATGGCGATGACGCGCAGGCTGATGCGGACGATCAGAACGACGCTGCCAATCAGGGCGAGAATGAGGGGCAGGACGTCGGCGAGGGCGATGCGCAGTCGGATGACGCGGCCACGCAGGAGCCGCAGACCGAGCCCGAGACCCAGCCCGAACAGACCGTGAACTACAACACGTCCGTGCGTGTCATCAACGCCACCGGCGTCAACGGGTACGCCGCCCAGCAGTCGGGCGTCCTGCAGTCGGTGGGGTACACGAGCGTCATCGCGGCCAATCCCTCCGGCGGCGCGTTGCCGTCCGTGAACGTGGTGTGGTACCAGAACGAAACCGATCTGGCCACCGCGCAGAACATCGCCGACACCCTGGGCATCGCTACGGTGGAGCAGGCCACCGGCATCGCCGATCCGATCGTGGTGGTGTACATCGCCGCACAGTGATCTTTTCATGCCAACAGCGCAATCGCCGTGGCGAGGTTGGCACTCGGGCCCCGAGAGTGCTAATGTCCCAATTAGCACTCGGAGGCCAAGAGTGATAACCGGCAGCTGACGGCTGGATGTCCTCCGCGGTTTCACGAGTGGGAACAGTACCGTGTAGCCATATGTGGAGGAACAATGGCAAAGATCATCGCATACAACGAGGAAGCCCGCCAGGGCATGCTCGCGGGTCTCGACAAGCTCGCGGACACCGTCAAGGTCACGCTGGGTCCGAAGGGCCGCAACGTCGTGCTCGACAAGACCTACGGCGCCCCGACCATCACCAACGATGGCGTGTCCATCGCCAAGGAGATCGAGCTTGAGGATCCGTACGAGCGCATCGGCGCCGAGCTGGTCAAGGAAGTCGCCAAGAAGACCGACGACGTCGCGGGCGACGGTACCACCACCGCCACCGTGCTGGCCCAGTCCCTCGTGCATGAGGGTCTGAAGAACGTGGTCGCCGGTTCGAACCCGATCGCGCTGCGCCGCGGCATCGAGAAGGCCACCGACGTCATCGTCAAGGAGCTCATCGCCGCCGCCAAGGACGTGGAGACCAAGGACCAGATCGCCGCGACCGCCACCATCTCCGCCGCCGATCCGGAAGTCGGCGAGAAGATCGCCGAGGCTCTCGACAAGGTCGGCCAGGACGGCGTCGTGACCGTTGAGGACAACAACCGCTTCGGCCTGGACCTCGAGTTCACCGAGGGTATGCGCTTCGACAAGGGCTACATCGCCCCGTACTTCGTCACCAACGCCGAGGACCAGACCGCCGTGCTCGAGGATCCGTACATCCTCCTGACCTCCGGCAAGGTCTCCAGCCAGCAGGACGTGGTGCACATCGCCGAGCTCGTGATGAAGACCGGCAAGCCGCTGCTGATCATCGCCGAGGACGTTGACGGCGAGGCGCTGCCGACCCTGATCCTGAACAAGATTCGCGGCACCTTCAACTCCTGCGCCGTCAAGGCCCCGGGCTTCGGCGACCGCCGCAAGGCCATGCTGCAGGATATGGCCATCCTGACCGGCGCCCAGGTGGTGTCCGACGAGCTGGGCCTGAAGCTCGACTCCGTGGACCTGTCCGTGCTCGGCTCCGCCAAGAAGGTCATCGTCTCCAAGGACGAGACCACCATCGTCTCCGGTGCCGGCTCCGCCGAGGATGTGGCCGCCCGCGTGGCCCAGATCCGCGCCGAGATCGAGAACACCGACTCCGACTACGACCGCGAGAAGCTGCAGGAGCGTCTGGCCAAGCTGGCCGGTGGCGTGGCCGTCATCAAGGTCGGCGCCGCCACCGAGGTGGAAGCCAAGGAGCGCAAGCACCGCATCGAGGACGCGGTGCGCAACGCCAAGGCCGCCATCGAGGAAGGTCTGCTGCCCGGCGGTGGCGTGGCCCTGGTCCAGGCCGCCAAGAAGGCCGAGACCGACGAGGCCATCACCTCGCTGTCCGGCGAGGAGGCCACCGGTGCCGCCATCGTGTTCCGCGCCATCGAAGCCCCGATCAAGCAGATCGCCGAGAACTCCGGCGTCTCCGGTGACGTGGTCTTCAACAAGGTCCGTGAGCTGCCGGAGGGCCAGGGCTTCAACGCCGCCACCGACACCTACGAGGATCTGCTGGCCGCCGGCGTGACCGACCCGGTCAAGGTGACCCGTTCCGCCCTGCAGAACGCCGCCTCCATCGCCGGTCTGTTCCTGACCACCGAAGCCGTGGTGGCCAACAAGCCGGAACCGCCGGCAGCCGCTCCGGCCAACGCCGACATGGGCTACTGATCCGGCCGCCCCGGTAAGGGGCAGCGGATGCGCATAGCGTAACGGAAGGGAGACACCCCGTAACGGGTGTCTCCCTTCTGCATTATGTGCGTTCGCGGGTGTGCGTTCCGGGGCGGGCGCCGCCCATCATCCGGCCGCGAACAGCCGGGAGGCCTGCATCTCCGCATCGGCATAGACCATGGAGGCTTGGGTCAGCGCGTTCTGGATGGATTCCAACGAGGCCTCCATCTGTTGCTGCGCCGCGTGCCATTGGGTGAACACCGATGCGAACTGGGTGGCCGCTGTGCCGCGCCAGGCGTCCTGCAGCGCGTTGAGATTGGCGACCATGCCGCCGGTGGCCTCCCTGATCGAGGCGATCGATGCCGAGACCGCCGCGCTGGAGGATTGGATGCGTTCCGGATCCACTTGATACTGTGCCATGATGTTCCTTTCCGTATTCGGGGTTGCTGGCTGCCGTGGGCGGACGACATTGACTCAGCCGACCGCTATGGTGGAGGGTATGTCGGAATCGAATAACGCGGATGGGAAAACGGGTATTGTGGTCGAACGGTTGACGGCGCGCAGGCTGTCCGCTGCGGTGTCCAATCCTTGCAAATGGCTGGTTTCCGCACTTGCTGCGACACTTGCGCTGATCATGTGGATAACTCCCGTCGGCCTTGCGGACGAGACCGGGGAGGACACGGATCCGGACCTGGACGGCGGTGCGCTCACCAGCTCCATCACGGATACGGAGAACCTGCTGGGATCCAACGTGACCGAGGTGACCGATGCCATCGACCAGTTGCATGAACAGACGGGCGTATCGGTCCGTCTGCTGTACCTGTCGTCGTTCAGCGCAGGGGAGGGACAGGTCGATCAATGGGCCAGCGATGTGCTGGAATCCACCGACCCGGAACCCAATACCGTGCTGCTGGCCGTGGCTTCGCACGACGGCAACCTGGTGGTTGCGGTGTCGGCCAACTCCGATGAATGGCTGCATCGTCAGAGCACGGTGGATGAACTCTCCCAGGCCGCACTCGATCCGCTGGTGGAGAACGACACCCCCGACTGGTCCGCTTCAGCGCTGGACATGATCGAACAGATCAATGTGGTGTACCGCACCGCCACCTCGCCGTCGGTCATCGTGATCGGTGCGGCGGCGCTCGGTGGCGTGGTGGTGATTCTGGCGATCGTCGTGGTCGTCATGTTGATTCGGCGCCGCCGTCGGCGGCAGCCGTCCGACGAGACGGAACCCGCGGAGACGACCGAAACCGTTGCCGAGGACACGGGACTGTCCGAGGAGGAAGCAGAACCGACTGAGGAGATGACGGAACCCGACGAATCGGAGCCCGCCGAGGAACCCGAGCCGGCTCCTCGGAAATCCCGTTGGCCGTTGCGCAGGAAACCGCGCGGCCGCCACAGCGCCTGACCTCAACCTACAGCGAACATTCAGGAAAACGTCAGTCAAAGGGATGAAGCTGGAAGCATGAGCAAAACCATTGAAGCATCGATTGTTGTTGTGGATGATGAGCCGTCCATCCGGGAATTGCTGGTGGCGTCGCTGCATTTCGCCGGATTCGAGGTGCAGACCGCCGCTTCCGGGTCCGAGGCCATCGAGGTCATCGAAAAGGCCCAGCCGGATCTTATCGTGTTGGATGTCATGCTGCCGGATATCGACGGATTCACCGTCACCCGTCGCATCCGCCAGGAGGGCATCGACGCCCCGGTGTTGTTCCTGACCGCTCGGGATGACACCCAGGACAAGGTGATGGGCCTGACCGTGGGCGGGGACGATTATGTGACCAAGCCGTTCAGCCTGGAGGAGGTCGTGGCCCGCATCCGTGCCATCCTGCGGCGTACCCGCGAGCAGGTGGAGGACGACCCGATCATCCGCGTCGGCGATCTGGAGATCAACGAGGATTCGCACGACGTCTCCCGCGCCGGCCAGTCGATCGACCTGAGCCCGACCGAATACAAGCTGCTGCGCTACCTGATGGACAACGAGGGCCGCGTGCTGTCCAAGGCGCAGATCCTCGACCACGTCTGGCAGTACGACTGGGGTGGGGACGCCGCCATCGTGGAGTCCTACATCTCCTATCTGCGCAAGAAGGTCGACGGCATCATGGTCACCGACGAGAACGGCGAGCAGCATAAGGTCGCGCCGCTGATCGAGACCAAGCGCGGCATCGGCTATATGATCCGCGCGCCCAAGACCGTTCAGGGGGCCTGATGGTCAAGGAAGGCACTGCGGCCCACGGCACCGGGGCGGACACCTCCGTGCCGCCGACCGTGCCGGGGAGCGGCAAACCTTCCAAGACCCCGGGCAAGGAGTCCGCGATCAGGCGGATCGTCAGGGAGCGGTGGAACGCCATCTCGTTGAGCACCAAGCTGGTCACCACCCTGCTGGTGCTGCTGACCATCGGCGTGGCCGGCATCTCGTTCTCGATCCGTCAGCTGGTGAGCAACTACCTGCTGGAGAAGGTGGACGCCCAGATCGTCCAGCAGGCCAACCTGGTGTTCCAGAACATCAACTCGTTGCGTGACAGCGATACGAACTCGTCCGGCATGACGAGCTATTTCCTGCAGATCAGGGACACCGACGCCAACATCCTGACCACGCCGCTGAAGCCGACCATCGCCGAAGGCGTGGTATCGGAGCCGATCCTGCCGGCCAGCGGCACCATGGGCGACGTGGTGTTCGGCGAACCGTTCACCACCTCGGCCATCGTCCACCTGAGCGGGGAGATCCCCAGCCGTTCCACGCTGTCGACGGCCCGTGCTCCCTGGCGCGTGGTGGCGATGCGCGTCATGCAGAACGACAATTTCGTCAACATCGTCTTCATCGGACTGCCGCTGGGCGATTCCATCGACACCATATCCAGCCTGACACGGTACTGCATCATGGTCGGCACGGCGGTCGTCCTGCTCGGCGGCGTGCTCGGCATGCTGGTGGTGCAGGGCACGCTCGCCCCGCTCAAGCGCATCGAGAAGACCGCCGCCAAAATCGCCGCTGGCGATCTGAAGCAGCGCATCCCGGCCACGCCGGAGAACACGGAGATCGGCTCGCTGTCGGCATCATTGAACGCCATGCTGGCGCGGATCGAACGAAGTTTCCATGAACAGCAGGAGACCACCGACAAGATGAAACGGTTCGTCTCCGACGCCAGCCATGAGCTGCGCACGCCGTTGGCCGCCATCCACGGGTACGCCGAACTGTACAAGATGCAGCGTGACATGCCCGGCGCCCTGGAACGCGCCGACGAATCCATCGCGCACATCGAGGCGTCGAGCTCCCGCATGACCGTGCTGGTGGAGGATCTGCTGTCATTGGCCAGGCTGGATGAAGGCCGTGGCATCGATATCACGCAGCAGGTGAACCTGACCGCAATCGTCAAGGACGCCGCCGATGACCTGCACGCGCTGGATCCGGAACGCGGCATCACCTGCGGTGCGGTGGGATTCATGCCGCGTCAGGGGGACGAACCGTCGCGTCTGATGTTCGAACTCAAGGATCTGCCCGCGATCACCCTGCATGGGGATGCATCGCGCCTGCGCCAGGTCGTGACGAACATCGTCGGCAACATCCATCGGTACACCCCGGCCGACTCGCCGGTGGAGGTGTCGATGGGGGAGGTCATCGCCTCCATCGGCGGCGATTCACTCGGCCGCATGCCGGCTACGGAGCAGTCGCTGCGGCATTTCCTGGACGCCGTCGAGGTCGGGCAATCCGTACACGTGGGCATGCGGTACGCCGTCGTGCGTTTCAGCGACCACGGACCGGGCGTGCCCGCCGAATCGCGGGCGCGCATCTTCGAACGGTTCTACACGGCCGATCCCTCGCGCGCCCGGCAGAAGGGCGGTACCGGACTGGGCATGGCGATTGTGGAATCGGTGGTCAAGGCGCACCACGGGTTCATCTGCGCCTGCCAGACCGACGGCGGCGGCCTGACCATTGTTGTGGTGCTGCCGATCGCTCCGGTCGAAATCCCCGCCATGAGCGCGCCGGGCGGCAAACCGGCCAAGGGTGTCAAGCAGCAGAAGTCCGGTAAATCGTTGTTCGCCCCGAAATCCGCCAAATCCGCAAAACCCTCCAAACCGGATAAGCCGGACAGGCGAGGTGTCGAACGCAAGCCGTAGTGCGGGCCGTTACGCCATAGGCCGCATAGGTATGGCGTGAGGTAGAATAAGAGGTCGGTTTGATGGCACGGGCAGAGGGTCCGTGCCAGAGGTATAGAGCAGAGACGAGGTGTGAGATGCCGAGCGGACGTGTGCGGTGGTTCGATGCGAATAAGGGATATGGCTTCATCATCAACGAGGAGGGCGATGACGTCTTCATGTCGGCGTCGGCGCTGCCCAAGGGCGTGACCACGCTGCGCAAGGGGGCCAAGGTCGAGTATTCGGTGGTTGACGGCCGCAGGGGGCCGCAGGCCATGAACGTGCATCTGATCGCCTCCGCGCCGTCCCTGGTCAAGGCCACCCGCCCGAAGCCGGATGACATGGCGGCCATCGTGGAGGACCTGATCAAGCTGCTGGACGCGGCCGGCAACGGTCTGCGCCGCCACCATTACCCGTCCGCCGCCGAAAGCAAGAAGCTGGCGACGTTGCTGCGCGCGGTAGCCGACAACTTCGACGTGGAGGACTGAGAGCGGACATGCCCGATATGATGCTGGACCCACAGACGATCGCCCGTAGCGTGGCCCGAGCGATGGCCGGCGACCCGGATCAGGTCGGCGCGTTCGTGGAAGCCATCGACATGGGCGATGGCGTGACCGACTTCCGGTTCGCCACCGAATACCGCGGGTATGAGGGGTGGCAGTGGTCGGTGACGCTCTTCCACGATGAGGAGCTCGACCGCTGGACGGTGAACGAGTCGTCGCTGGTGCCCACCGATCAGGCGTTGCGTCCGCCGGAATGGGTGCCGTGGAAGGACCGTCTGGAACCGACCGATCTGTCGGTGACCGATTCGATCGGCACCGATCCGGATGATCCGCGGCTGGAGGAGGGATTCCGCCGCACCGGGGCCGTCGGCGAACAGGCGCAGCCGGAGGATGGCGCCGACGATGCGGCAGCTGTGCCGGCGAGCGATGAAGGGACTTCGTCCGAGGATATGCCGACGCCTCCCGATGCCGAGTCCGGGGAGGGGAGCGATTCTGAGGCTGCGGCGACCGCGCAATCCGACGTGGATGATGCCGTGGAGGAGTTCGACCTGTCCCGTAGGCATGTGATGAGTCCCCTGGGGCGCTCCCAGACCGCCAAGCGCTGGTACGAGGGGCCGCGTGGCCCCAAGTCGCTGTCGACCAAGACGGCCGGAGGCCATACCTGCGCCACCTGCGGGTTCTTCGTGCCGCTGAAGGGCGAGCTGAACCTGCTGTTCGGCGTGTGTGCGAATAAGTGGAGCCCGGATGACGGACGCGTGGTGTCGCTGGACCACGGGTGCGGCGAGCACTCGGAGATCGAACCGCCGGAGCCAACGCATCTGTGGGTGCAGTCCAAGCCGGCGTTCGATGATCTGCATATCGATATCATCGCCCACGCCCCGCGCGAGGAAAGCCCTGAGGTCGAACTCATCGAGAGGATCAACGACCGCGACGAGGACGAGGCCACCGACGAGGACATCGACGCGAACGTGACCGCCGAGGACGACCTCGACGAGACGGAGGAGACCGGGGCGCCCGCGGAACAGCCGCAGGTCGAGGAGACGATCGATCTGAGCGGCGACGGCGTCTCCTCCGCAGAGCATGCGGATGACGAGTCCGACGGATCCGACGCGGAACGGTTCGAGACCGAATCCGCCGACGCGCGGGATGCCGCCGAGGAGTCCGGAAGCCAGACTGACACGTCCGTGCGGGTGGAGCCGGAACCGGAATCCGAATCGGACGATTCCGCGGATCCGGACGATTCGACTGCACAGAACGCCTAGGAGACCACGTTTTGCGTCCACAGCGCAATTCGCGGGGAACGGGAAATAAACGTCACCGCGAATCGGTAGAGTGATGTGGACTATCACAATTGGAAGGACAAGCATGTTCGAACGGTTTACCGACCGTGCGCGGCGCGTGATCGTGTTGGCGCAGGAGGAGGCTCGTGCCCTCCAGCACAACTACATCGGCACCGAACACCTGCTGCTGGGTCTGATTCGCGAAGGCGAGGGCATTGCGGCCAAGGCGTTGACCGCCAAGGGCGTGTCCTTGGACGACACCCGCAAGCAGGTCGAGGAGATGATCGGCAAGGGGACCGCGGCCCCCAACGGCCACATCCCCTTCACCCCGCACGCCAAGCAGGTGCTGGAGCTGAGCCTGAGGGAGGCCCTGCAGCTCGGCCACAGCTATATCGGCACCGAGCATATCCTGCTCGGCCTGATCCGCGAGGGCGAGGGCGTGGGCACCCAGGTGCTCATCAAGATGGATGTGGACCTGGGCGAGCTGCGCAGCACGACCATCGACCTGATCCGCGGCAATTCCGGCGGCGAGAAGGGCAAGGGCGATCTGGCGAACGCCGGTGGCGTGGCCGACAAGCGCAACCAGAGCGGTTCGGCGATCCTGGACCAGTTCGGCCGCAACCTGACCGCCGAGGCCGCGGAAGGCAAGCTGGACCCGGTCATCGGCCGCACCAACGAGATCGAACGCGTGATGGTGGTGCTCTCCCGCCGTACGAAGAATAATCCGGTGCTGATCGGCGAGCCGGGCGTCGGCAAGACCGCCGTCGTCGAAGGCCTGGCCCAGAAGATCCAGGCCGGCGACGTGCCGGAGACGCTCAAGGGCAAGCAGGTCTACTCGCTGGATCTGGGTTCCATGGTGGCCGGTTCGCGGTACCGTGGCGACTTCGAGGAGCGTCTGAAGAAGGTGCTCAAGGAGATCAAGACCCGCGGCGACATCGTGCTGTTCATCGATGAGATCCATACGATCGTCGGCGCCGGTTCGGCCGACGGCGCGCTGGGCGCCTCGGATATGCTGAAGCCGATGCTGGCGCGTGGCGAGCTGCAGACCATCGGAGCCACCACCACCGACGAATACCGCAAGTACATCGAGAAGGATGCGGCGCTGGAACGCCGGTTCCAGCCGATTCAGGTATCCGAGCCGACCATCGCGGAAACGATCGAGATCTTGAAGGGCCTGCGTGAGCGCTATGAGAACCATCATCATGTGACGATCACCGATGCCGCTCTGCAGACCGCGGCGGAGCTTTCGGCCCGGTACATCCAGGACCGTAACCTGCCGGACAAGGCGATCGACCTGATCGACGAGGCCGGTGCGCGCCTGCGCATCAAGCGTCTGACCGCGCCGCCGGAGCTCAAGGAGCTCGATGCCAAGATCGCGCGGATCTCCGCCGACAAGGACAAGGCCATCAAGGATCAGGACTTCGAGAAGGCCGCCGAGCTGCGTGACAGCCAGGAGAAGCTGGAGCAGGAGCGCAAGCAGAAGGAGCAGGCATGGCGTGAGGGCGAATCCGACGTCAAGATGGTGGTGGATGAGGATGTCATCGCGCAGGTGATCTCCCAGTCCACCGGCATTCCGGTGTTCAAGCTCACCCAGGCCGAGTCCAAGAAGCTGCTGGGCATGGAGAGCGAGCTGCACAAGCGCATCATCGGCCAGGACGAGGCCGTCTCCGCGCTGTCGCGTTCGATTCGCCGCACCCGTGTGGGGCTCAAGGATCCCAAGCGTCCGTCCGGTTCGTTCATCTTCGCCGGCCCGACCGGCGTGGGCAAGACCGAACTGGCCAAGGCGCTGGCCGAGTTCCTGTTCGACGACGAGGACGCGCTGATCCGCGTGGATATGTCGGAGTTCTCCGAGAAGTACGCGGCCTCGCGTCTGTTCGGCGCGCCCCCGGGATACGTCGGCTACGAGGAGGGTGGCGAGCTCACCGAGAAGGTGCGTCGCAAGCCGTTCTCCGTGGTGCTGTTCGACGAGATCGAGAAGGCCCATCCGGATATCTTCAACACGCTGCTGCAGGTGCTGGATGACGGTCACCTGACCGACGGCCAGGGCCGCAAGGTGGATTTCAAGAACACGATCATCATCCTGACCACGAACCTGGGGTCGAGCAACATCGCCAAGTCGGCCAATACCGGCTTCAGCTTGGGGTCGAACACCGAGTCGAGCTACCAGCGGATGAAGGATCAGGTGAGCACGGAGCTCAAGCAGCAGTTCCGTCCCGAGTTCCTCAACCGTCTGGACGACATCATCGTGTTCCGACAGCTCACCGAACCGCAGGTGCGCCAGATCGTGGACCTGGATGTGAGCAAGCTCAACGACCGCCTGTTCGACCGCCACATGTCGCTCGAACTGACCGACGCCGCCAAGGACCTGCTCGCGCAGAAGGGCTTCGACCCGCTGCTGGGCGCCCGTCCGCTGCGCCGTGTCATCCAGCGCGACATCGAGGACGCCATCTCGGAGAAGATCCTGCTCGGCGAGCTCGAGGACGGCCAGCGCGTGGTTGTGGATGCGGAGGGTGAGGGCATCCTCGGCGAGTTCACGTTCCGCGGCGAGCGCTTCGAGGAACCCGAGCTCGTCGGTGCCGCGTCCGCTTCCGAGAACGCCGAGGAAACGGAGCAGCCCGCGGAGTGACGCCGGACGGCGTCGTGCGCACGATATAGGTGATGGAGGTGGCCCGGTCGTCATGGATTCTGCCATGGCGACCGGGCCACCTCATACCATCAGCGAACGAGGCTACGGTTGGTGGCCGAGCATCGGAGAACCGACACAGGATATGAAAAAAGGTGCGCCCCCCTAAGTGAACCGCACCCCGATTGTTGGACTGAAGAAATTCAGATTCGATGATCGGAGGTGCGGTTTTTCGTATGTGTGAGGGTCGGAGAAGGCATTATGACGACGGGTTCCGGCGAGAGGCATTGAAGCTCATCAGAGCGGGTGTGGGTTACAAGTCGTTGGCCCGCCGGCTTGCGATGCCGGTGTATACCGCGAAACAATGGGTCATGCTGTATAGATCCGGCGGGGAGGAGGCGGTCATGGGCTCGCGGGGCAATCGACGGTACGATTGGGAGACGAAGGTCGCGGCCGCGCGCGACCACGTCGAGAACGGCCTGACCAAGACGGAGGTCATGGCCGAGCACGGCATCGCCAGCATCGCGACGCTGGAGCGCTGGTGCCGCGAGTACCGGGCCGGCGGCGCGGATGCGTTGAGGCCGAAGCCCAAGGGCAGGCCCAAAGGCTCGAGATCCAGACCGAAACCCGAGCCGACGCGCGAGCAGGAGCTCGCCGAGGAGATCGCCTATCTGAGGGCGAAGGTCGCGTACCTGGAAAAACTGCGGGCCCTGCGGGCGAACAAGTCACGAGACGCGAGAAAAGCGCCGTCGTCCGACTGCTCGCAGGGCAGGGACACCGGCTCGACCATTTGCTGAGGATAGCCGGGCTGGCCAGATCCACATACTTCCATCACCTGTCGCACCCGGGGCATGTGACGCGGGCCGACCTCGAACCGTTGGTCGGCGAGATCTGGGCGCGGACGGCGAACGGATGCGGCCACCGGCAGATCCACATGTGCCTGGTCCACGAGTTCGGCCAGAAGGTATCGGCCAAGACCGTGCTCAGGGTCATGCGCCGCATGGGGCTCAAATGCCCGATCCGCGCGGCCAACCCCTGGAGGAAATACAGCTCGTACAGGGGCGACACGGGCGGGAAGGTGCCGAACCTGCTCAAACGCGACTTCGGGGCGGACGGGCCGTTCGAGAAGCTCGGCACCGACGTCACCGAGTTCAAGGTCGCCGGCTCCAAGGCGTACCTCGCGCCCGTGTACGACATGGCCAGCAAGGAGATCACGGCCTGGGACGTCAGCCGGCACCCCGACATGAACCAGCAGAAGCGCCTGCTCGCCATGCTCGGAGACAAGCTGCCCGACGGCGCGAACCCGATCCTGCATTCCGACATGGGATGGCAGTACCAGCACCCGTGGTGGAGAAAGGAGCTCGAACGGCTGAACATCCGCCAGTCCATGAGCCGCAAGGGCAACTGCCTGGACAACGCCGCCACCGAACAGGTGTTCGGCCACCTCAAGGACGAGTTCTACCGGGGACGCGAATTCGACTCGTACGAGCAGTTCAAGTCCGAGCTCGACGCCTATATCATCCACTGGAACACCAAACGACGCCAGATACGACTCGAGGGACACACCCCGGAGGAATACCGGATCATGTCCCTCGCAGCCTAGAACGGTATCCTAATAAACAACGTCCAACAAACGGGGCGCAGTTCATAAGAGGGGGGCGCACCAGTGAAAACCGGTTTGGAACGGGGCTTAGCGAATCGCGTTGAGCCACTGCTCCTTGGTGGCCTTCTCGGCCTCCAGGGCGGCCTTCTTCTTCGGGTCGGTCTCGGCGGCGATCTTCTCATCCAGCTCGGCGAGCTGAGCGGTTAGCTGCACCTCGAAGCTGGACTTGCGGGCGTCGGCCTCCGGATCGGTCTGCTTCCAGGCGGCGTCCTCCACGGCCTTGATCTGACGGTCGACGGCATCCAGGCGGGACTCGATGCGGTGCATCGCCTCACGCGGCACATAGCCGATCTGATCCCATTCCTCCTGGATGGCGGCCAGCGCCTGACGCGCCTTCTTGGCGGCGGCCTCGTCGGCCACCGGCACCAGCGCCTCGGCCTGCTTGAGGAGCTCCTCCTTCCTGGACAGGTTCTCCTTCTCGGCCGAGTTGGTCTGGTCGCGGTCGGCCTGACGCGCGTTGAAGAACGTGTCGGCGGCCTCGCGGAAACGCGCCCACAGAGCGTCGTCCTCGTTGCGGCCGGCGCGGCCGGCCTGCTTCCAACGATCCATCAGCTCGTTGAACTTGCGGGAGGTCTCGCCCCAGGCGGTCGAGTCCTTGATCTCGTTGGCCTCGGCGATGATCGCCTCCTTGGCCTCACGGGCGTGGTTGCGCTCGTTGTCGCGGGCCTGCGCCCACTTGCGGCGAGCCTGGTTGAACGTGGTGCGGGCCTGGGAGAAGCGCTTCCACAGTGCGTCCGCATCCGCCTTGTCGATGCGGATGGTGGTGCGCTGATGCTCCTGCCACTGCTCGAAGAGATTACGGAACTTGTCCGCGGTCGAACGCCAGTTCGTGTTGTCGCCCAGCGAGGCGGCCAGCGCCTCGGCCTTCTCCACAATCGCGGTGCGCTCGGCCACGGCCTTGTCCATCGCGGCCTTGCGGGCCTCGGCGATGGCGGTCTTCTTGGCGGCGGCCTCGGCCTTCAGCTCCTCGAACTGCGCCTTGATGGCGGCGATGTCGCCCACCACGGCCGGTTCGGCGGTCTCCTCGGCCAGAGTCTTGAGCGTGTCGTCGATCTCACGGTTCTTGACGTTTGCGGACTTCAGACGGTTGGCAAACAGGTCCAGCTTGGCCTTCAGATCCAGATACCGGCGTGCGTACAGCGCCAGCGCCTCCTCCTTGGAGGCGTCCGGGAACTGGCCGACCTCGCGTTCGGCATCGCCTTCGCGCACGAACACGGTGCCGTTGTCGTCCACGCGGCCGAACGCCTCGGCCGCCGTCACGTCGGACTGGGAATAGGTGACGGTCGACCGCTTGGGCGCATGCTGCTGCGGCGTCTTCTTCGCGAACGCCGCGGGGGAGGGGGCATGCGGCTTCGGCATCGCGGCCGGGGTCGGTGCCGGCGTGGGGGCCTCGGCCACCGTTTCCTCGACGACGGTCGTCTCCTCGACGACGACGGTCTCCTCGGGAGCGGGCGCCGTTGCCTGCTCGGTGATTTCGGTGGTGTTCTCGGGTGTGGTGACATTCTCGTCGGCCATGGCCAGCTCCTTAGGCTTGTCGTAAGTGAGGGGCGGGAAAACAGCCGGCCACGACCGGTTATTTTCACCAACCTCTATGTATTATAGGGAACCGTGGCTAAAGGTGCATCACTATCAGGATTTCCAGAGTGGCTCCCCTCTGAACGTGTTGTGGAGCAGCGTGTCATCGACACGCTCCGTAAGGTTTTCGAGCTCAACGGGTTCATCGGCATCGAGACACGCGCGGTGGAACCGGGCTCCAGCCTGCTCAAGAAAGGCGAGACCAGCAAAGAGATCTACCTGCTGAGCCGTCTGCAGGAGGTCGGTCAGGAGAACGACACCCCGGTGGAGGACCGGTTGGGCCTGCACTTCGATCTGACCGTGCCGCTGAGCCGGTATGTGGTCGAGCACGCCAACGACCTGGCCTTCCCCTTCAAGCGGTGGCAGATCCAGAAGGTCTGGCGTGGCGAACGCCCCCAGGAGGGCCGTTTCCGCGAATTCGTGCAGGCCGACATCGACGTGATCGGCAATGGGGAACTGCCCGACCACTATGAAGTGGAATTGCCGCTGGTGATGGTCTCCGCGCTGGAGGCCCTGCGCGAGTTCGGCCTGCCGAAGGCCACCGTGCACGCGAACAACCGCAAACTGTCCGAGGGCTTCTACCGTGGTCTGGGACTGAACGACATCGAAGGCGTGCTGCGCGAGATCGACAAGCTTGACAAGATCGGCGCCGACGAGGTGGCCAAGCTGCTCATCGGCGAGTGTGGCGCCAGCGAGGCGCAGGCCGCGGCCTGCTTGGAGCTGGCCAACCTGACCGCCGCGAACGGCGCGGAACTGGCCGAACGCTTCGACGCCCTGTGCGCCGCGCACGGCATCGCCACCGACTCCGACGCCTACGTGCTGGCCCGTCAGGGGCTCGACACCCTGGCCATGATCGTGGACGAGGCGGCCCGTATCCGCCCCGGCTCGGTGATCGCGGACCTGAAGATCGCCCGCGGATTGGACTACTACACCGGTTCCGTATACGAGACGTTCCTCGACGGCGCGGCATCGCTCGGCTCGATCTGCTCGGGCGGCCGCTATGACAACCTGGCCTCCCAGGGCAACCGCAAGTACCCGGGCGTCGGCCTGTCGATCGGTCTGTCCCGCCTGGTCTCCTACATGCTGCACACGGCTGGCGCCAAGGCCTCCCGCATCTCCCCGGCGGCCGTGCTGGTGGCCGTGTGGAACGAGGAGGACCGCGCCGCGTCGAACGAGATCGCGGGCCGGTTGCGCGCCCGCGGCATCGCCACCGACGTGGCCCCCACCGCGGCCAAGCTCGGCAAGCAGATCAAGTACGCCGACAAGCTCGGCATTCCGTACGTGTGGTTCCCCGCGGACCGGAGCGATCCGGAAGCCGTGGACGAGGTCAAGAACATCGTGACGGGCGACCAGGAACCGGCCGATGCCAAGTCGTGGGAGCCGGATACGCTGGTTGCCCGGCAAACCGTGGAGATTCAAGGAGTGGAAGCAGCATGAGCCAGACGGCTTACAGAACACATCACGCCACCGAAGTCACTGAAGCGCTGGTCGGCGAGCAGGTGACGCTCGCCGGTTGGGTCGACCGTCGTCGCGATCACGGCGGTGTGGCCTTTGTGGACCTGCGCGATAGCTCGGGCCTGGTTCAGGTGGTCATCAACGACGAGGAGATGGCCCGACCGCTCAGGAGCGAGTTCGTGGTCCGCGTGATCGGCGCCGTGCGCCTGCGCCCGGAAGGCAACGAGAACGAGCATCTGGCCACCGGCAAGGTCGAGGTGGTGGCCCGGTCCATCGAGATCCTCGCCAAGTCCGACGCGCTGCCGTTCCAGGTCTCCACCGCACTCGAGAACGAATCCGAGAACAAGCTGCCGGGCGAGGACGTGCGCCTGAAGTACCGCTATCTGGATCTGCGCCGTCCGTCCATGCAGCGCAACATCAAGCTGCGCTCCGACATGGCCAAGGCCGCCCGCCAGGCCCTCGACGAGATGGGCTTCACCGAGGTCGAGACCCCGACGATGATCAAGTCCACGCCCGAAGGCGCCCGCGACTTCCTCGTGCCCGCCCGTCTGGTGCCCGGCTCTTGGTACGCGCTGCCGCAGTCTCCGCAGCTGCTCAAGCAGCTGCTGATGGTCTCCGGCGTCGAGCGTTACTACCAGATCGCCCGCTGCTACCGCGACGAGGACTTCCGCGCCGACCGCCAGCCCGAGTTCACCCAGCTCGACATGGAGATGGCGTTCGTGGACCAGGAGGACGTGATCGCCATGGCCGAGAAGGTCATCGCGGCGATCTGGAAGGCCGCCGGCTATGAGGTCAAGCTGCCGATCCGGCGCATCACCTGGCAGGAGGCGATGGACAAGTACGGCACCGACAAGCCGGATCTGCGCTTCGGCAATGAGCTGATCGAGCTCACCGACTACTTCAAGGACACGCCGTTCCGCGTGTTCCAGGCCCCGTATGTGGGCGCCGTGCTCTTCAAGGGCGGCGCCGCCACGCCGCGTCGCCAGTTCGACGCCTGGCAGGATTGGGCCAAGCAGCGCGGCGCCAAGGGCCTGGCCTATGTGGTGTTCGCCGAGGACGGCGAGCTCAAGGGCCCGGTGGCCAAGAACCTGTCCGAAGCCGAGCGCGCGGGCCTGAAGGAGGCCGTGGGTGCCGAGGACGGCGACGCCGTGTTTTTCGCCGCCGGTCCGCGCACCTCCTCCCAGAACCTGCTGGGCGCCGTGCGCGTGGAGCTCGCCGATCGCGCCGGCCTGCTCAAGCCCGACGACTTCGCCTTCACCTGGGTGGTGGACTTCCCGCTGTTCAAGTCCACCGAGGACGAGGATGACGACGACGTGGCGGTCGGCCACTCCAAGTGGACCTCGATGCACCACCCGTTCACGATGCCGTCCGCCGACTGGATCGACACCTTCGACCAGGATCCCGAGCACGCGATGAGCGACTCCTACGACATCGTCTGCAACGGCGAGGAGATGGGCGGCGGTTCCGTCCGTATCCACCGTGACGATATCCAGGATCGCGTCCTCGACGTCCTGGGCATCTCCAAGGAGGAGGCCGACGAGAAGTTCGGCTTCCTGCTCGAGGCCTTCAAGTACGGCGCCCCGCCGCACGCCGGCATCGCCCTGGGATGGGACCGCACCGCCTCGATCCTGGCCGGTACCGACACCATCCGCGACGTCATCGCCTTCCCGAAGGCCGGCGGCGGCCGCGACCCGCTGACCGGCGCCCCGGCCCCGATCACGGACGAGCAGCGCGCCGAAACCGGCGTCGACTATGATCCCGACGAGGACGAGGACTGATATTCCTCGCATGCGATAACGCTCGGAACCCCGGCCGTTCGGCCGGGGTTCCCGCGTATACGGGCGCGGACGAGATCGACGGCAATCGGTTCGTAACGGTGCGTCGGTATAATGACGATTTATGTCAGAACAGAATGAAGTAACAACGCAGATGCGCCAGCCGGAGACGCTGGCAACGGGGAGGTCGGACGCCGGTTATCCACTGGTCGAACTGTCCCACGTCGACAAGCATTACGATAAGTTGCACGTCCTCAAGGACATCAACCTGACCGTGAATAAAGGCGAGGTACTGGTCGTCGTCGGACCGTCCGGATCGGGCAAATCGACGATGTGCCGCACCATCAACCGCCTGGAGACCATCGACTCGGGCGTGATCCGCATCGACGGCAAGCCGCTGCCGCAGGAGGGCAAGGAGCTGGCGAACCTGCGCGCCGAGGTCGGCATGGTGTTCCAGTCGTTCAACCTGTTCGCCAACAAGACGATCCTCGAGAACGTGACGCTTGCGCCGATCAAGGTCCGCCACATGGACAAGAAGGAGGCCGAGGACCTGGCCATGGACCTGCTCGACCGCGTCGGCGTGGCCTCGCAGGCCGGCAAGATGCCGTCCCAGCTGTCGGGCGGCCAGCAGCAGCGCGTGGCCATCGCCCGCGCCCTGGCCATGCGGCCGAAGGTCATGCTGTTCGACGAACCCACCTCCGCGCTCGACCCCGAGATGGTCAACGAGGTGCTGGACGTCATGGTCGAACTCGCCCACGAGGGCATGACGATGATCTGCGTCACCCACGAGATGGGCTTCGCGCGCAAGGCGGCCGACCGCATCGTGTTCATGGCCGACGGTCGGATCCTGGAATCCGGCACGCCTGACGAGTTCTTCGACCATCCGAAGACCGACCGTGCCAAGGACTTCCTCTCGAAGATCCTGACCCACTGACGGCGGAGGCGCGTATGAAGCAACACATCATCACCCGTGCGCTCGCCGCCGCGTGCGCCCTGGCCTGCGCGGTGTCGCTCGCCGGATGCGGCGCGAGCGAGGAAGGCAAGATCCGCATCGGCATCAAGTTCGACCAGCCGGGCCTGGGCTTCAAGAAGTCCGGCACCTACGTCGGCTTCGATGTGGACGTGGCCACGTACATCGCCGAGGAGCTCGGCTACACCCGTGACGAGATCGTCTGGAAGGAGGCGCCGTCCGCGCAGCGTGAGGCCATGCTGCAGAACGGCGACGTCGACATGATCATCGCCACCTATTCGATCACCGATTCGCGCAAGGCGGTCGTGGACTTCGCCGGCCCGTACTTCGTGGCCGGCCAGGACCTGCTCGTGCGCGACGACGAGACCGAGATCAACGGCCCCGAGGACCTCAACGGCAAGCGCCTGTGCTCGGTGACCGGATCGACCTCCGCCGTGACCGTCAAGGAGAAGTTCGCCGACGAGGTGCAGCTGATGGAGCAGCCCGGCTACGCCGAATGCGCCACGGCGCTGTTCTCCGGCATCGTCGACGCGGTGACCACCGACGACATCATCCTGGCCGGTCTGGCCTCCGCCGCCCGCGGACAGCTTAAGGTGGTGGGCAAGCCGTTCACCCAGGAGTACTACGGCGTCGGCATCAAGAAGGGCCGGTCCGACTTCGCCGCCCAGATCAACGACGCCATCGAGAAGATGATCGAGGACGGCTCCTGGGAGCGTGCCATCGAGGTGAACACCGCGGGCACCGACTACAGCCCGAACCCCGACTACAATCCGCCGACGCCAACGGAAGGGGAGTGAGATGGATAATTTCCTTGCCCTGTTCGGCGAGTATGACGTGCTGGGCGCGTTCCTGGTGAACATCGAGCTGACTCTGTGGTCGGCCTTGTTCTCGCTGGTGCTCGGCGTCGTACTCGTCATGATGCGCATCTCGCCGATCTCGTCGCTGCGGGCGGTGGCCGGCGGCTACGTGGAACTGTTCAAGAACATGCCGCTGACGATCATCATGGTGTTCATGGTGCTTGGCGCGTACGCGCAGCTGAAGCTCACGTTCTCCGACACGTTCGCCACGAACTTCTTCTGGCTCGCCGTGACCGGCCTGTCGCTGTACACGGCCGCGTTCGTCTGCGAGGCGCTGCGCTCCGGCATCAACACCGTGCCGCTCGGCCAGGCCGAGGCCGCGCGCGCCCTGGGTCTGAACTTCATGCAGTCGGCCGGGCTGATCATCCTGCCGCAGGCGTTCCGCGGCTCGGTGGCGCCGCTGGGCAACACGCTGATCGCGCTGCTGAAGAACTCCACGGTGGCCGCCGCGGCGTCCGTCTCCACCGAAACTTCGTCGTTGATGAGCGAGATGATCGAGTTCCACGCCGACGCCATCATCGAGATCTTCCTGATCTTCGCCATCGGATACGTGATCCTGATCATCCCGATCGGCATCCTGACCACGTATCTGTCCAACAAGCTCGCGGTGAGGAGGTGAGCGCCATGGCATCCACATCCAAGAAGAACGAAAGCTCGGTGCTGTTCGACCAGCCGGGCCCCAAGGGGCTGCGGACCATCCGCATCGCCAACATCATCGCCGCGGCGGTGTTCGCCGTGGTGCTGGTGCTCATCCTCATGCGCCTGGCGGCACCGCCGGACGGCGAGAACCAGCTGAGCTGGGAGCTGTGGAAGCCGGCGTTGGAGGCCGAAGCCTGGACCGACTTCTACCTGCCCGGCCTGTGGATGACGCTCCAGGCGTCGATCCTGGCCGTCATCGGCGCCGTGGCGTTCGGCCTGGTCTTCGGCATCGGGCGACTGCTGCCGAACCCGCTGCTGCGCGGCGTCTCCGCCGTGGTCGTGGAGTTCTGCCGCGCGGTCCCCGTGCTGCTGATGATGATCTTCTTCTGGCGAGGGTTCGCGTTCCTCGGCATCGGCAACTCGTCGTACTGGGCCGTGGTGTTGGCGCTCGTGCTGTACAACGGGTCGGTGGTGGCCGAGCTGGTGCGTTCCGGCGTCGGCAACCTGCCGAGCGGCCAGCGCGAGGCGTCGCTGGCGTTGGGTCTGACCGAGACCCAGTCGCTGATGCAGATCGAGGTGCCGCAGGCCGTGTTCGCCATGCTGCCCGCCGCGGTGACCCAGCTGGTCGTCGTACTCAAGGACACCGCGCTCGGCTCGATCATCATGTACACCGATCTGCTGCAGGAATCGCGCCGACTCGGCTCGATGTACTTCAACATCCTGCAGACGCTGGTGGTGGCCGCGGTGATCTACTTCGTGTTCTGCTGGCTGTTGTCCCGCTTGGCCGAATGGCTGCCGGAGAAGATGCGCCAGCGCACGGCCGCGCCGACCGAGGCCGAGGCCGTGGCGCCGATCGCGATCATGGACCCCTCCAACATCAACCAGATCGCCGTGGCCAAGGAGGTGGACGAGAAGATGTTCACCGCCGGCGCCGGCCCGCGCCAGTACCATGTGCACCACCGCGGCTCGAACGCCTCGATCCGCGAATGGCGTCGCACTCGGTACATGCAGGGTTACGACGAGACGCATCCCGAAAGCCAGATCGACCCGCCGACCATGGAGTTCCCCGAACTGGGCGAACTGTTCAAGGCCAGGCCGAAGGATGCCAAGGGATCCGATTCCGGAACGTCCGGCAAATCGGCCAAGGGGGAGTGACACGCATCTGCTTGGTTCCCGTTGACTGATGTCTGTGGGGCGGTAACCGCCCTCCGACGTGCCGTCATCGGGTGTGCCTTCAGTTACGCCTGCCGTATGGGATCGGCGCCCGCCATCCCATACGGCAGGCGTTTTTCACACCCCCGTGGATTCCGCGGCTGGTGGGGACACGGATAGACTGGTCCTATGGGCAAGGACAGCAAGGACACCAAAGACATCAGGGACGGCAAGGAACGCAAGGAGGGACGCGACCGGCGTCTCATCGACAGGGCGTTGGATGCGGCGCTCGACAGCGTCAATAGCATCGACAACAGCGGCACGCTCTCCGAGCGCATGGCCCGCGCCGCCAAATCCAGTGATCTGCTGAGCATGGTGTGGTCGCTGCCGCCCGCGCAACGGCTCATGTTCCACGCCGGCGTGCGCGTGGACGAGGTCGATACCGCCGGTACGCCGGGCTTCGAAGGCGGGCGCGAGGACGGTGAGCGGTTCATCGACATCAGCTCCAGCGAGATCGCCCGTTTCCAGAAGCTGCTGTACGCCAACGGCGTCAAGGGGGTACGCCGCAGGCTGCTCATCGTGCTGCAGGGCATGGACGCCTCCGGCAAGGGCGGCATCGTGCGGCATGTGTTCCGGCAGGGCGACCCGATGGGCATCCACTACCACGGTTTCGGCAAACCCACTGAGGAGGAGCTGGCGCACGATTTCCTGTGGCGCGTGAAACGCGAACTGCCGCAGCCCGGATGGATCGCCGTATTCGATCGCTCGCATTACGAGGATGTGGTGATGCCGCACATCTACGGTACGTATCCGGAGGATGTGTGGCGGGCCCGGTACGACGAGATCAACCGGTTCGAACGCGAACTGGCGACCGACGGGTGCACGATCCTGAAGATCTTCCTGGTGGTGGGCCGCGACGAGCAGAAGCGGCATTTCCTCGGTCGATTGGACGACCCGACCAAGTTCTGGAAATTCGACGAGAGCGATCTGGATGCCCGCGAACGCTGGGACGAGTATATGGCGGCCTGGCAGGAGGTGTTCGAGAAGACGTCCACCCCCGCCGCCCCGTGGTATCTGGTTCCCGCCGATAACCGATGGTATGCGCGCGCCGTGGTCTCCGAACTGTTGCGTACGGCGCTGAAGAACATGAACCTGACCTGGCCGCCGCTTGAGGTCGATCCCGACGCCGTGCGCCGCCGCCTCGAAGCCGAGTGAATCGTCAGCCACTCCGTCGGTAGGAGCCGACGGATAGACTCGAAGATATGACAGAGGAACAGGGACATGACGCGGCCTACGGGTCGTTGGGGGCGTTGGCGCCCGACTGGTACGGCGGCGGGCGCAACATCGACATCGACGAGATCTACGAGCGCTTCTTCGGTTGGGTCGAGGACGTCAAGGGCGTCCAGCCGTGGCCGCACCAGGAGGAGGCCATCATGGACCTGCTCGCCGGCGACCATGTGATCCTCAACACCCCGACGGGCTCCGGCAAGTCGCTGGTGGCGCTCGCCATGCACTTCGCCGCGCTGTGCACCGGCCGGCGCTCCTACTACACCGCGCCGATCAAGGCGTTGGTCTCCGAGAAGTTCTTCGACCTGGTCGAGGCGTTCGGGCGCGACTACGTGGGCATGATCACCGGCGATACGCATATCAACGCGGACGCGCCGATCATCTGCTGCACGGCCGAGATCCTGGCCAACCAGGCGCTGCGCGAGGGCCGTCACGCCGACGTCGGCTGCGTGGCCATGGACGAATTCCACTACTACGGCGATCCGGAACGCGGCTGGGCCTGGCAGGTGCCGCTGCTGACCCTGCCGCGCACCCAGTTCCTGCTGATGAGCGCCACCCTCGGCAACGTCGACGCCATCGCCGACAAACTCGAGGACATGACCGACACCGACGTCGACATCATCGCCGACGCGCCCCGGCCGGTCCCGCTGTCCTACGAATACACCGACAAACCGCTCGAACACACCGTCGAACTGCTGTTCAACCGGCACGAGACGCCGATTTACGTCGTCCACTTCTCCCAGGACGCGGCGCTGACCACCGCGCAGGCGCTCGCCTCCACCGGCGTCTCCAGCCGCGAACAGCGCGAGGCCATCGCCGAGGCGATGAAGGGCACGCGCTTCACCACCGCATTCGGCAAGATCCTGCAGCGGCTGCTGAAAACCGGCGTCGGCATCCACCATGCCGGTATGCTGCCGCGCTACCGTCGGTTGGTCGAACAACTCGCCCAGCAGGGGCTGCTGCCGGTCATCTGCGGCACGGACACGCTCGGCGTCGGCATCAACGTGCCGATTCATTCGGTGGTGCTCACCGCGCTCACCAAATTCGACGGGTCCAGGATGCGCCGTCTGCGCGCCCGCGAATTCCATCAGATCGCCGGCCGCGCCGGCCGCATGGGCTTCGATACCGAAGGCCTGGTGGTGGCCGAGGCCCCCGAATTCGAGATCGAGAACGCGCGGGCCGTCGCCAAGGCTGGCAACGACCCGAAGAAGCTCAAGAAGATTAAGCGAAAGAAGGCGCCCGAAGGGTTCGTGACGTGGAACGAGAACACGTTCGACAAGCTCATCGACGCCGCGCCCGAAACGCTGGTGCCGCATCTGCGGATCACCCACTCGATGGTGCTCAACGAGGTGGCGCAGGGCGGTGACGCACGCCGCCGCGTGGACCGGCTCATCGACGATTCGCAGCAGACCCCCGAGCAGAAGGAGCATCTGCACGAGCGCGCCGACGAGATCTTCGCCACGCTGTTCGACTCCGGCGTCATCGAGACCGAGGACCGCGATGACGGCGGCAAGGACTACTTCACCACCGTGGACGTGCCCGAGGATTTCGCGCTCGACCAGCCGCTGAGCCCGTTCCTGCTGGCCGCGCTCGAACTGCTCGACCCCGAATCCGACACCTACGCGCTCGACGTGATCTCCATGGTGGAGGCCACGCTCGAGGACCCCAAGCAGGTGCTGCGCGCCCAGGAACGCCAGGCGCGCGACGCGGCCATGGCCGCGATGAAGGGCGAGGGGCTGGACTACGACGAGCGCATGGAGCGTCTGGCCGAGGTCACCTACCCCAAGCCGCTCGAGGACCTGCTCGACGCCGCGTTCCGCCAGTACCGGCACGACGTGCCGTGGGCCAACGACTACTGGCTGAGCCCCAAGTCGGTGGTACGCGACATGGTGGAGACCGCTTCCGACTTCACCGGATATATCGCCCGATACAACATCGCCCGTTCCGAGGGCACGCTGCTGCGGTACCTGTCGGACGCGTACCGCGCGTTGTCCCGCACCGTGCCGTTCGAGAAACGCGACGAGCAGCTGCGCGACATCATCGCCTGGCTGCGCGTGGTCGTCCGCTCGATCGACTCCAGTCTGGTGGACGAGTGGGAGAACGCGGGCGCCGCGGCCGATGCGGAGACCGCCGCACTCAATGCGGCCGCCCCGGGTGCCAGGGATGCCGTGGTGGAGGACCGCCGCGGACTGACCGTACTCGTGCGCAACGCGATGTTCCGCCGCGTGCAGCTCATGGACCTGGACCGACCCGAGGATCTCGGCGCGCTCGACAAGGATTGGGGCTACGGCGTGCACGAGTGGGAGGATGCGCTCGACGACTACTACGATGCGCACGAGTACGTGAACACCGACGCGCAGGCACGTTCCTCCGAGCTGTTCATGCTGGACGACTCGCATGAGCGCGACGAGCACACCTGGAAGGTGCGGCAGATCATCGACGACTCCGACGGCGACCACGATTGGGCCATCGAGGGCGTTGTGGACCTGGACGCCACGCAGGAATCCGGCGAGGTGGTCTTCCATGACTACCACGTGGGCGACTGACGCGCCGCCGACACGTATTCGAACAACAGTTCGAATGATGCGAGTACACTGATGGCTATGACCGATGACGCCGACCTGTTCGCCGCGACCGACGCGCCCGAGGATGTGACCCGTCCGCTCGCCGTGCGCATGCGCCCCGCCACGCTCGACGAGGTGGTGGGGCAGGACCATGTGCTGGGGCCCGGCTCGCCGCTGCGCCGACTGGCGAACCCCGCATCCAAGGGGTCGCTGACCGCGCCCAGCTCGATCATCCTGTTCGGGCCGCCTGGCGTGGGCAAGACCACTCTGGCCTACATCGTGGCCAAACAATCCGGCCGCGTGTTCGAGGAGTTGTCGGCGGTGACCTCCGGCGTCAAGGACGTGCGCGCCGTGCTCGACCGCGCACACCGGCGGCTCGTGGCCGAAGGCAAGGAGACGGTGCTGTTCATCGACGAGGTGCACCGCTTCTCCAAATCCCAGCAGGACGCGCTGCTGCCCAGCGTGGAGAACCGCGACGTCACCTTCATCGCCGCCACCACCGAGAACCCGAGCTTCTCCGTCATCAAACCGTTGCTCAGCCGGTCCGTGGTCGTCAAGCTCGAATCGCTCGAACCCGACGACCTCAAAACCCTCATCGAACGGGCACTCAACGATCCGCGCGGGCTCAAGGGCGAGGTCAGGGCCACCGACGAGGCCGTCGACGAGATCGTGCGCATGGCCGGCGGCGACGCGCGCAAGACCCTGACCATCCTGGAGGCCGCCGCCGGGGCGATGACCGGCGATACGGCCCGCAAGAAGGGCGCGCGCCGGCCGATCATCACCCCCGAGATCGTCAGCCAGGTCATGGACGTGGCCACCGTGCGGTACGACAAGGGCGGCGACGACCACTACGACGTCATCTCCGCATTCATCAAATCGATGCGCGGCTCAGACGTCGACGCCGCACTGCACTACCTGGCCCGCATGATCCGCGCCGGCGAGGACCCGCGGTTCATCGCCCGGCGCATCATGATCGCCGCCGCCGAGGAGGTCGGCATGGCCGCCCCCCAGATCCTGGAGGTCACGGTTGCCGCCGCACAGGCCGTGGCCATGATCGGCATGCCCGAGGCGCGCATCATCCTGGCCGAAGCCACCGTGGCCGTGGCCACCGCGCCCAAATCCAACGCCAGCTACCTGGCCATCGACCAGGCGCTCGCCGACGTGGACGCCGGGCGCATCGGCGAGGTGCCGCTGCACCTCAGGAACGCGCCGACCAAGCTGATGAAGGACTGGGGCAACCATGAGGGCTACCGGTACGCGCACGATTGGCCGGGCGCTGTGGCACCGCAGCAGTACATGCCGGACGAACTGGTGGGCCGCGAATACTATCATCCGAATGATCGTGGCTATGAGCATGAGGTGAAGCCAAGGCTGGACCGCATCCGCGCCATCCTGCATGCCGAACGGCCGAAGCCCGGAACTGATGGCGAACGGTAGTGCGGGATGAGGTGAGGGGCGGTTCCGCCGGTGCCGCGTGACGAGGTGCGCCCGGACCACGGTACAATGACTTACTGATTGCAGGAACGCGCAGGCCGTCATCGCCAAGCGGACCACAACGGTTCGGACGATACGGCATGTGGGAGCCGCACAACGGCGCGGCCCCATCGATGTGAGGGGGATGAGGTGCACAACCCGGAATCCGAAACGAAAACGATCCTGATCGTGGACGACGACCAGGCGTTGGGGGAGATGTTGTCCATCGTGCTCGAAAGTGAAGGCTTCCGGACCACGGTGTGCGCGGATGGGCTGCGGGCGCTTGACGTGCTGCCCGTCGTGCGTCCGGATCTGGTGCTGCTCGACGTCATGCTGCCCGGCATGGGCGGCGTGGAGGTGGCGCGGATGATCCGACGGGATTCCGGCGTGCCGATCATCATGCTGACCGCCAAGTCGGATACGCAGGATATCGTCACCGGACTGGAGGCCGGGGCCGACGACTACGTCCCCAAACCGTTCAAAGTGGCGGAGCTGGTGGCCCGGGTGAGGGCGCGCCTGCGTATCCCCACACCCACCAATGAGATTCATTTCGGGGGGAGGGGTAATGATTCGGGGCATATCGAGTGCGGCGGCATCGTTATGGACCGTGGCGAGCATCTGGCGCAGAAGGACGGTGCGGACCTGCAGCTGACCCCGATGGAGTTCGAGCTGCTGTACGTGCTGGCGTGCAACGCGGGGGAGGTCATCAGCAGGGCGAACCTGCTCAAAAGCGTATGGGGGTATGAGGACGCCGGCGACACCCGTCTGGTGACGGTGCACATCCAGCGGCTGCGAGCCAAGGTGGAGTCGAATCCGGAACATCCGCAGATCATCCGGACCGTGCGCGGCATCGGATACAAGTTCGTCGCTCCCGTGGCGGGATGTGCGGCGTGACGCCCCATACGGACATCGGCCGCACCGGTCGGAATCGACGTCTTGGTGGCGGGACGGGCGGTGCCGGCGGGGCGCGGTCGGATGCGGGAAGCGCCGGACGTCGGTTTCCATGGCTCCATCTGCATCGGTGGACGGGGCGTGTGCACAGTTCGCTGCGTGCGCGGACCGCGGCGTTCGCGGTGCTGCTCGCCCTCGTGGTGGCCGTGGTGTTCACGGTCGTGTCGATGATGCTGGTGCGCAACACCTTGCTGGACCAGGTCTCCAACCAGGCGCGCAGCGATTTCTCCAACCAGGTGGTCCAGGCCCAATACAGTCTGGAATCCGCCGATGCATCCGAAAACGAACGCTATCAGCAACTCGTCGCCTCCGTGGCATCCTCGATGCAGCAGGACGGCGCCGCCAACCTGGTGGGCGTGTACCTGTGGAGCCGCAGTACCTCCGGCAACGCTATCGTGCCGATCTCCACGGAGCCCACGTTCGCTCCGCTGATCAGCGACGAGATGCGCAGCAGCGTGGCCGGCAGCACCGACGGCAGCGTGTTCTACCAGCCGGTGTCCCTGACCGTGGATGCGGACACGGCCGGGCCACCCGGCGCGGTGCTCGGCACCATCCTCGAATTTGGTCCGGTGGGGGACCTGGAACTGTTCGCGTTGTTCTCGTTCGCAACCCAGCAGGAGTCCCTAGGTCGCATCCAACTTAACCTGGCTTTCGTGTGCCTGGCGCTGAGCGCCGTGATGGGAGTGCTTGTCTGGATGGTCATGCACAGCATCGTTCGTCCGATCAAACGGGTGGCGGCCACGGCGGAGACCTTGGCCTCAGGCGACCTGGACGCCCGTGTGGTGGAGGACCGGCGTGACGAGATCGGCACGCTGCAGCATTCGTTCAACGAGATGGCCTCCTCGCTCAAGCAGAAGATCGACGAACTTGAGGATATCGGCGTCCGGCAGCGCCAGTTCGTCTCCGATGTGAGCCATGAGCTGCGCACCCCAATCACCACGATGCGCATGGCCTGCGATCTGCTGGACACTCGCCGCGACGGGTTCGACCCGCCGACCCGGAGAACGGTGGAACTGCTCAGCGACCAGGTCGGCCGGTTCCAGACCATGCTGATCGACCTATTGGAGATCTCCCGGTATGACGCCGGATACGCCTCCCTGGACTTGGTGGACACCGACGTGCGTGAGCCCATCGGCATGGCTGTGGAACAAGTGGCGGAGATTGCGGCGGCCAAGCAGGTGACGATCTCCATGGTTCTGCCGAATGTCGCGGTCATCGTCAGACTGGATTCGCGGCGCGTGATCCGAATCGTGCGCAACCTGCTGAACAACGCCATCGACTTCTCCTCCGACGACAGGCCGATCGAGGTACGGCTTGCAGCCAACCGCCACGCGGTCGTCATCAGCGTGCGCGATTACGGCGTGGGCATGACGGACGAGCAGGTGGGCCATGTGTTCGACCGATTCTGGCGCGCCGACCCATCGCGCTCGCGCCTGACGGGAGGCTCCGGGCTGGGGCTGTCGATCGCGTTGTCCGATGCGTGGCTGCACAACGGCGACCTGAGGGTGCGGTCGCGCCCGGGCGAGGGGACGTGGTTCCTGCTGATTCTGCCGAGGGACCCCAAGGACGGTCCCGTGCCCGACGCCGATTTGCCGATGGACTTCGCAGGCGATGGCATGCGGACGGTCGGGGGTTTCGGCGTATCCGACAACGGCATGTTCGAATTGATGCGGCAGGAGGCACGATGAAGGCGAGGAAACTGATCCGCACGATGGCGGCGTTGGTCTGCGCGGCGTCGGTGAGTGCCGCGGGCGCATGCTCCGCCCCGCTCGGTCTGCCGACGCGGGGGGACGTGACGACGCTCGCGCCGATCGAGCGGCAGGATCGACGGGTGTACACGGTGCCCGACGGGCCGGAGGCGGATGCACAGCCCGAAAGCGTGGTCGAGGGGTTCTTTGCCGCCATGCCCGCCGGCGTGCAGAGCGATGGGTTTGCGGTGGCCCGTGAGTTCCTGACGGATGGCGCCGCGGAGCGTTGGAACGGCGACGAGTCGGCGATCATCTACTCCGGTGCGCCCACCTTCGTACGCAAGCCGAACGTGGACGGAGGCTCGTCGATGGATGAGGCTGGCATCCTCATCCAGGCCACGCTCCACATCATCGGCAGGATCGACGGCCAGGGGCTGTACTCCGCGGTCGGGGATGACCCGTGGACGGTGACCTTCACACTGCACCGGCAGGACGGTCAGTGGCGCATCGACCAGCTGCCGCAGGGCGTCATGGTCTCGGTCGCAAGTTTCGACCAGGCCTTCCGCCAGGTGTCTCTGTACCGGCCGGATGTCACCGGCACGACGATGGTGCCCGATGTGCGTTGGCTGAGCTGGCGCAACTGGCGCACCCGCGCGATGGAGGAGCTGCTGGGCGGCGTGCCCGACTGGCTGGAGGGCGCGGTGAGCGACGTGGCCGACGGGCGTGTGGGGCTGCAGGTCGATGCCGTGCCAATGGAGTCCGACGGCGTTGCGGTACGTCTGGATGAAGGCTTCGCCGCACTCGACGCCGCATCGCAGGCGATGCTCGTACGGCAGATTCGGCTGACGCTCGGTGACGGCACCGACGGGCAGGAGGTGAACGTGCTCTCGGGCGGTGAAACCTACAGCGGCGCGGAAGGCACCGTGGGCTTGGACGTGGCCGACCACGAGGAGGCGCTGTATGCCTTAAGCGGCGGGAACGTGGTCTCGCTCGAATCGTCAAGCCCCGTGCGTGTGGCTCAGAACACCGGCATCGATGAGGCCGAAGCCCTGGTGTTCGGCGAATCCGGTGGCGCCGTGCTGCGTGCTGATGGGGTCGCCGAATGCCTGGACGGCGAGGGGATGCCCTGCGGTGTGCTGTTCGACGGTGCGCCGGTGTCGACGGTTGCCGAAGGGGTCGAGGGCGAGGTCTGGGGCGTGGCACCGGATGGGCGGACACTGGTCGTCTCACGGCAGGGGCGGACGGCGCGGATTGCCGTGCCTGATCTGGGGACGGGGTCGATCCGTGCCGTGGCGGTCTCCCCGGAGGGTGCGAGGTTGGCGATGGCCGTCGGCGGGGGTCCCGACGAGGGCGTTCTCATCGCAGGCATCGTGCGTAACGGTACCGGCATGGCGGAGCGGCTCTGCGAAACCTGGCATCGGGTCTCATCCAGATCCGATGTGTCGATGCTGACGTTCTACAACGACATCACGTTGGTCTACGCCACGGACGGCGCCTCCGCACGGCAGCAGGCCTTTCGCCAGCTGACGCCGGGGCCGGAGACGGCCCAGAGCCTGCCGGACAGTACGGTGACATCCATCGCGACCGGTGACGTCTCCCGGTATCACCGGCTGGCCGTGTTCGATGACCTGGGCATCGTCCGGACGGCCAGCGGTTCGCTGGAGGGCGCGTGGACCATCGTATACTCGCAGGCCGAGGCGATGTCGGCGAGGTGAACGGCGTGAAACAGGCGATGTTATCGTTCCGTTATCAAGCTGTTATCGAATCGTTATCCTCTCCGATTGAGCCATGCGGGCACGCCGCGGATACTGGAAACCATCGATGACAACACCGTCATCAATCGTCCGAGGAAGACCTTGGATGCATGTGACTCGAGGAGGAGTATTTATGAAGAACTGGAAGAGGGCCATCGCCCTGGTTGCGTCCGGCGCGGCTCTGCTGAGCTTCGCCGCGTGCGGCAACGGCGGCAACGCCGAGGGTGGGGATGACAGCAAGCCGACGATCGGCTTTGTGGCCGTCGGCCCCGAGGGCGGCTTCCGTACCGCCAACGAGAACGACCTGCAGGATGCGTTCAAGAAGGCCGGCTTCGACCTGATCTACTCGCCGACCCAGAACAACGACCAGCAGAAGCAGATCCAGGCGTTCAACAAGTTCGTCAACGACGAGGTCGATGCCATCGTCCTGTCCTCCACCGAGGATTCCGGTTGGGACGAATCGCTGAAGAAGGCCAAGGAGGCTGAGATCCCGGTCTTCACCGTGGACCGTGACGTGGACGTGACCGATCCGGAGGCCGCCTCGGCCATCGTGTCCCACATCGGACCGTCCAACGAATGGGCCGGCGAACAGGCCGCCGACTTCGTCAACGAGAACTTCCCGGACGGCGCCAACGGCTTCATCCTCGAAGGCCCCGCGGGCCTGTCGGTCGTCAAGGATCGCCAGACCGGCTGGGACAACGCCATCAACGACAACGTGACCGTGCTCGAATCGCAGTCCGCCAACTGGTCCACCGACGAGGCCAAGACCGTCACCGCCGGCCTGCTGGACAAGCACAAGAGCGAGAACCCGCAGTTCATCTTCGCCCAGAACGACGAGATGGGTCTCGGCGCCGCCCAGGCCGTTGAGGAGGCCGGTCTCAAGGGCCAGGTCAAGATCATCACCATCGATGGCACCGAGGCCGCGCTGCAGGCCCTCGTGGACGGCGACCTGTCCTTCGTGATCGAGTACAACCCGATCTTCGGCGAGCAGACCGCCACCGCGGTCAAGGATTATCTGGACGGCAAGACGGTCGAGTCCGACATCGTCATCGACTCCCAGACCTTCGACGCCGCAAGCGCCAAGGAGGCCCTGGACGCCGGCACCCGCGCCTACTGATCTCGACTGATTTCCGACCATCTCCTCTTATCTCAGGACGGTGCGCGCGGACCGTCACCCGGTCCGCACGCACCGTCCGCCATAGTGGCGCAATGTCACGAAATCATAACAATTCAAGCTTTAAGGCAGAATGATGACACAGAACGAACCCATTGTCGTGATGAAGGGCATCACGATCGAGTTCCCGGGCGTCAAGGCCCTGGACGGTGTCGATCTTCGTCTCTACCCCGGTGAGGTCCACGCCCTGATGGGCGAGAACGGCGCCGGCAAATCAACGATGATCAAGGCGCTGACCGGCGTGTACAAGATCGATGCCGGCTCGATCACCGTGGAGGGCAAGCCCCAGACCTTCAACGGCACCGGCGACGCGCAGAACGCGGGCATCGCCACCGTGTACCAGGAGGTCAACCTGTGCACCAACCTGAGCATCGGCGAGAACGTCATGCTCGGCCACGAGGTGCGCGGCCCCCTCGGCATCAACTGGAAGAAGACCCATCAGGAGGCGCGCAAGTACCTCGACCAGATGGGCCTGGGCCACCTCGACCCCCATGCCCCGCTCAACTCCATCTCCATCGCCATGCAGCAGCTCGTCGCCATCGCCCGCGCGATGGTCATCGACGCCAAGGTGCTCATCCTGGACGAACCGACCTCCTCGCTCGACGCCAACGAGGTCCAGGACCTCTTCGCCATCATGCGCAAGGTGCGCGATTCCGGTGTGGCGATCCTGTTCGTCTCCCACTTCCTTGACCAGATCTATGAGATCACCGACCGTCTGACCATCCTGCGCAACGGCCAGTTCATCAAGGAGGTCATGACCAAGGACACGCCTCGCAACGAGCTCATCAGCATGATGATCGGCAAGAGCGCCGAGGAACTCAGCCAGATCGGCGCCAAGAAGGAGCGCCGTGCCATCGGCGCGGACGAGAAGCCGATCGTGTCCGTCAAGGGCCTGGGCCGCAAGGGCTCCATCCAGCCGACCGACCTGGACATCTACGCCGGCGAGGTCGTGGGTTTCGCGGGATTGCTCGGCTCCGGACGCACCGAACTCGGACGTCTGCTCTACGGCGCGGACAAGCCCGAAACCGGCACCTACAAGCTCAACGGCAACCAGGTCTCCATCAACGATCCGCACACCGCGCTGAAGCACCGCATCGCCTACTCCACGGAGAACCGTCGAGACGAAGGCATCATCGGCGACCTGACGGTGCGTGAGAACATCCTCATCGCCCTGCAGGCGATTCGCGGCATGTTCAAGCCGATCCCGAAGAAGGAAGCGGACGAGATCGTCGACAAGTATATGAAGGAGCTCAACGTCCGCCCCGCCGACCCGAACAAGCTCATCAAGAACCTGTCCGGCGGCAACCAGCAGAAGGTGCTCATCGCCCGGTGGCTGGCCACCCACCCCGAACTGCTCATCCTGGACGAACCGACCCGCGGCATCGACATCGGTGCCAAGGCCGAGATCCAGCAGGCCGTGCTCGATCTGGCCGAGCAGGGCATGGGCGTGGTGTTCATCTCCTCCGAGCTGGAGGAGGTCGTCCGCCTGTCCGACAACATCGAGGTGCTCAAGGACCGCAGGAAGATCGCGGAGCTTGAGAACGACGCCACGGTGTCCCAGGAGACCATCGTCGATACCATCGCCAGCAACAACGCAGGGAAGGAGGCCTGATGGCTGGTCACAACACCAAGAAGGATGCCGGCAATCCGATCCTCAAACGGCTGCTGTCCTCGAACCTCACCTGGTCGGTCGTGGCACTGATCGTGCTCATCGTCATCTGCACGATCTTCGACCACGGGTTCCTGTCATTGAGCTGGAATGAGAACACCGGCGGTCTGGCCGGCCCGCTGATCACCATGCTCCAGGAATCGGCCCGCTACCTGATGATCGCCACCGGCATGACCCTGGTCATCTCCACCTCGGGCATCGACCTGTCGGTCGGCTCGGTCATGGCAGTCGCCGGCGCCGCGGCCATGCAGTTCCTGGTCTCCGGCCTGAACGTGTGGCTGGCCATCCTGCTGTCGCTGCTCGTCGGCCTGGTGCTGGGCTGCATCAACGGCGCGCTCGTCTCGATGCTCGGCCTGCAGCCATTCATCACCACGCTTATCATGATGCTCGCCGGACGAGGTCTGGCCAAGGTCATCACCGCCGGCCAGAACACCGACGCCGGCTCCGTGGCCGGCAGCGAGCCGCTGCGCTGGATGGCCAACGGCTTCATCCTGGGCATTCCCGCCAACTTCGTCATCGCCATCATCATCGTGTGCCTGGTCGGACTGCTGTGCCGCAAAACCGCGATGGGCATGATGATCGAATCGGTGGGCATCAACCAGGAGGCCAGCCGCATGACCGGCATCAAGCCGAAGAAGATCCTCTTCCTCGTCTATGCCGTCTCCGGTCTGCTCGCCGCCATCGCCGGCCTGTTCGCCACCGCGTCCGTCATGCGCGTCGACGTGGTCAAAACCGGTCAGGACCTTGAGATGTACGCCATCCTGGCGGTCGTCATCGGCGGCACCTCACTGCTCGGCGGCAAATTCTCGCTGTCCGGCAGCGCCATCGGTGCGGTCCTCATCGCCATGATCCGCAAGACCATCATCACGCTCGGCATCGATTCGGCCGCCACCCCGGCGTTCTTCGCCGTCGTGGTCATCGTGATCTGCGTGATGCAGGCCCCCAAGATCCATAGTCTCAGCGCCGAAATCAAACGCAAACGCGCGCTCAAGTCCGAAGCCAAGGCGGTGACAGCATGACAAGCGCAAGCACCACGGCGGTGAAGAAGACCGCCAAGAAGTCGCGTCGGCTCGACGCACAGATGATCCCGACCATCGCGGCCGTCGTCATCTTCATCCTCATGCTCGTGATGGGCCAGGCGCTCTTCGGCACCTACACCCGTCTGGGCTTCTTCTCCTCGCTGTTCATCGACCATGCCTACCTGATCATCCTGGCGGTGGCCATGACCTTGCCGGTGCTCACCGGCGGCATCAACCTGTCGGTCGGTGCCATCGTGGCCATCACCGCGGTCGTCGGCGTCAAGATGACCATGGCGGGCATCCCCGCGCCGATCGCGATGATCGTCATGATCCTCATCGGCATGGCCTTCGGCCTGCTGGCGGGCGTGCTCATCGAGGAATTCAACATGCAGCCGTTCATCGCGACGCTCGCCACGATGTTCCTGGCCCGAGGCATCGCCTCGATCATCTCCACCGACTCGCTCGTCCTGCCCGAGGACAACAACTTCGACTGGGTGAGCGCGGAGATCAAGATCATCGACAACCCGAAGATCTCGAACGACCTGTCGTTCAACATGGGCGTGGTCATCGCCGTGCTCGTGGTGATCTTCGGCTACATCCTGCTGCACAAGACCCGCACCGGCCGCACGATCTACGCCATCGGCGGATCGCGCTCCTCCGCGGAGCTCATGGGCCTGCCGGTCAAGCGCACGCAGTACCTGATCTACTTCATCTCCACCACGCTGGCGGCCGTCGCCTCGATCGTATACACGGCGAACATCGGTTCCGCCAAGAACACGGTGGGCACCGGCTGGGAGCTGGACGCGGTCGCGGCCGTCGTCATCGGCGGCACCATCGTCACCGGCGGCTTCGGCTACGTGCTCGGCTCGGTGGTCGGCGCCCTGGTGCGCTCCATCATCGACCCGCTGACCTCCGACTTCGGCGTTCCGGCCGAATGGACCACGATCGTCGTCGGCCTGATGATCCTCGTGTTCGTCGTGCTGCAGCGTGTGGTCTCGGCGGTGGGCAAAAAAGAATGACCGCCATCCGTTTCCGGTGCCGATTCACCTGGTGGGCCGGCATCGGAAACGGGTGACATGATCGGCGCGTCATGCGCCAAACTTCATCGTTTTCTCCTTTCCTTTCTCCTGCAAAGGGCGTGCGGGGCGGTTGTCCGCCCGGCACGCCCTTTGTGGTTACGGGGGTGGTCCGCGCGTCTCCGGTGTTTCGCGTGCTCCGTGTATGCCGTGTATGCCGCGTGCTCTGTATATGCCGTGATATTCCGCCCGTTCCGCGTTCGGCGGGACGGGGATGATGGTAACGTGCGGAATGAAGGGAATGACGGCGCGAAACGAAAGGCGTTGCAGATGGATACACGACCCCTGATCGGCGTGGTGCCGCTGATGGACTACAAGCTGGAGAGCCTGTGGATGCTGCCCGGATACATGGACGGCATCACGGAGGCGGGCGGCACGCCCGTCATGCTGCCGTTGACCGAGGACCCGGACGTGATCCGCCAATTGGTCGCCCTGTGCGACGGCATCCTGGTCACGGGCGGGCAGGACGTGGCACCGGAGATGTACGGCGAGACCGCGTCGCCCGAATACCTGGCGATGAATCCGGAACTGAGTCCGGAACTCGACCGCATGGAGGCGCTGCTGATTCCCGAGGTCATCGCCACGGACACCCCGATGCTCGGCATCTGCCGCGGCGTCCAGGTCCTGAACGCCGTGCTCGGCGGCACGATGTGGCACGACCTGCCCACCGAACTGCCCAGCGACGTGGAACACCACATGCCCAACCCTCCGTACGACCTGCTCGGGCATGAGGTCGATCTGGTCCCCGGCACACCGCTCGCCGACCTGATGGAGGCTTCCGGAGAGGGCCGTCGCATCGCGGTGAACAGCTACCATCACCAGGCGGTGCGCGAGGTTGCCGACGAACTGGCCGTGATGGCCAAGGCCGACGATGGGGTGATCGAGGCGCTGTACCGCCCCGGGTCGCGGTTCTGCTGGGGTGTGCAGTGGCATCCCGAATTCCTGCACAAGGTCGATGCGCGCAGCCGCATGATCTTCAAAGCGTTCGTGGACGCTGCCGCGACTCGTTCCTGACGTGTGGACGGGTCGACGAATCCGGGCCGTTGGGATTCGATGCGGCGTTTGCCCGGCGCCATTGCCGCGCCCACGCGTCCGGACGCGCGGGCGTAACGCCACGCCAGCGGCGTGACGGGGCGTCCGGACACAATCGTCGGTACGATGAACGTGACAACCATCGGGTGCCGACATCGGTCGGTGCGACAAAGGAGGAATCATGGCATCCACGATCGAGTTCTACGGCGCGGAATGGTGCGGCGACTGCCGTCGCGCCAAGCAGGTGCTGGATCGCTATCACGTGGACTACAACCACCACGACATCGAATCCGAGGAAGGCGCGGCCGAGAAGGCCGAGCAGCTCAGCGGCCAGAAGCATATCCCGGTGCTGCTGTTCGAGGATGGCACCGTGTTTGTGGAACCCACGAATCCGCAGCTGACCAATAAACTCAAGGAACTGGGCCTTATCGAATAGCATGCGATGCGGGTTGCCTGCTCGCCCGTGCCTTCCGTGAACATGTCCACGGGTATGAACCGTTTTTTGGACGGTGACGTTTTAGTTGTGCGGGTGCTGTGCATCCGTGTAGGCGGAAACGGACGGCTTGCCGGCCACGGCGGCCGTCCATTTCTATATTCCAGCATATGAAACATAGTCCTGCGGTCGATTACACTCATATGTCGGCCCGCCGGGAGCGGGAGACAAGATAAGAGGAGTGAAACCGTGGAGACGTGTGAGACAACAGCAGCGACCACCGCTGGGGGAGCGGCGGCCGACGAACGCATTCCGATGAAGCTGATCGGCGCCATCGTGGCGGTCGGGTCGCTGGCCTTCATCGGCATCCTGACTGAAACAGTGATGACCGTGCTGTTCCCGCAGCTGATGCGGGAATTCAATGTGGACACCGCCACCGTGCAGTGGATCACCACCATCTACCTGCTGGCCGTGGCGGCCACCATGCCGCTGTCATCGTTCATCAAACGACGGTTCAGGAACAAGACGATTTTCGTGGCCGCCGTGGTGCTGGCCGTGCTGGGCTCGCTGATCATGATCGTGGCGCAGGCGTTCCCGCTGATCCTCGCCGCGCGCGTGATCCAGGGCATCGGCTCGGGCATGGCCACGCCGCTGATGATGAACATCATCCTGGAACAGTCGCCGCGCTCCAAGGTGGGGCGGCTGATGGGCGTCGGCTCGCTGGTGATCACCGTGGCGCCGGCCATCGGCCCGACCGTCGGCGGCGCGGTGACCAGCGTGCTGCCGTGGCGGGCGATCTTCGTGATCGTGATCCCGATCATCCTGCTGATTTCGCTGCCGGTTGGCCTCAAGTGCATCCAGCAGAAGCACCCGACCGAGGATGCCGTGCTCAACCCGTTGCAGTTCGTGTCGATCGTGCTGGCGCTGTGCGGTCTGATCATGTTCCTCAACCAGGCCGGCGTGGCGGTCGGCGCGGCCGTCAGCGGCGGCGAGATGACGATGCCCGCGCTGGTCGCCGTGGTGAGCCTGGTGGCGGGTATCGGATCGCTGCTGTTCTTCGGCTGGTCGTCGCGTCGTTCGTTCTCGCCGCTGATCCGACTCGGATTCCTGCGTAATCGCATTGTGCTGCTGCATCTGCTGCCGTATGCGATCCTGCCGATGGTCGGCATCGGCTTCGGCTATGTGATCACCAATCTGGCGCAGCTATCGCTGGGTACCGACGCGTTCGTGGCCGGCGCGCTGGTGCTGCCGGGTGCGTTGATCGGCGCCTTCTGCGCTCCGATCGGCGGCATGCTGTATGACAAATTCGGTCCGACCCGACCGATCCTGACCGCGTTCAGTGTGGCGACGATCGCCACGGTGCTGCTGCTCGTGTGTTCGATGCATCTGACGCCGGCGTTGCTGGCGGGGCTGTACTTCATCTTCGGATTGAGCTACGCGCTCGAATTCTCGAATATCATGACCAGCGCGCTGCGCGAGGTGCCGCCGGCGTTCACCCCGGACGGCAACGCCGTGTTCCAGACCTCCATGCAGTTCGGCGGTGCGGCCGGCACCGCGTTGTTCTCCACCATCCTGTCGGTGGCGCAGGCCGGTGCCGGCGAAGAGGGAACACCCGCGTTCATGCATGCCACCGCGGTCGGCGGCACCTGGACCTTCGCCGTCATGACCGTCATCTGCGCCCTGTCCGTGGTCTGCCTGGCCATGGCCTTCCGCCTGCGGGCGCGGGTGTCTCGCACCTCCCGCTGACATCATCGCATCCGTGACGCCGATGCCTCCGTATGACACGGCGGAGCCCGCGAAGTACGGGAGTCCGTGCGGTGGCTTTCCCTCCTGATTGGGGTGTCTGCGGTGGATATAGGCAAAGACGAGGTAAGGGCTGGTTTCCGATGCGCCATTGCATTGGAAACCAGCCCTCGTTTATCTCTCTGCTCTCTCAGCCCCTGGCGTTGAGATCAGTACTCGTTGGCGCCTTCGCCCTCCCACTTGACGTTGATGCCGCGCTGATAGTGCAGGAACATGTCGGCACCATAGCGGTCGACCGGACGGTGCGTGAAGAGCATGCGGATCGCGAACGCGGTCTGCACGTCATACGGCAGATCCAGGAACGCCTGATGCGCATCCCAGTAGGGCACGGTGCAGATGGCGGCGTCCGGCACATAGGCGTAGCCATAGCCATCCTCGTTCACGTAGCCCATGAACGGCAGATCCCAGGCGTCATGCAGGGTGAGCTGCTGCTTGAAGTCCTCGACCTGAGCCAGGGCCTCGTCGCTGATGCCCAGCTCCTTGGCCACCTTGTTGGCGGCCGCGGTCTTGGCGGCGGCGTCCTGACCGAACATCGAGAGGTTGACGGTGATGACCTTCTTATCGTCTGCCATGGTTCTTGCCTTTCTGTCATCGCGTCGCCGCGATGACTGGTATTGTGTTCGTTTCGTCGGGTGAAACGAACATTTTATGTTGTGAACTTCACAAGAAGTCTGTGGTGTCCGCCGTATGGCTTACGTGTTTAACAATAGCACCTTCGCGACGGGGAAAATTAAGTGAACATGCGATTGTTTGCGTTATCGGGAGCTGTGGGCGCGCGTTTTCCGCGGAATTTCGGGCCACAAAAAATCGTGTTATTTTTTTGAAAACGAAACACAAGTGATGTTCATTCGTGTCGTGTTTGAATCATGTGTTGTTTGGTCGGGACATTTGTGAATTGCGTGTGCTGTTTCGTGATGGAACGTGCGGATTTGGTCTAGCGGAGCGGACCGGGGCGATGGGGGATACCCGTAATCCTTAAGGATGAGTGACGTGGCGGTACGTCAAGCCGGAATATGAAAGGTCATTCCGACGCATGAATGAGAATCGGCGCGATATGCGGGATGCTGAAGTCATACAGCAACGATTCGGACTCATCGACGACCAGGAAAGGAACATGACCATGTTGGATCTCAATCTGTTCTCTCAAATGGGACTGCTGGTGTTGGGCGGTCCGATGCTGCTGATGGGGTTGGCGTCATTCGGTGTGGCCGGCATTGCGTATGGCGTACGGACGCTCCGCCATCAGCAAGGCTGGTCGGAGGGGCCGGCCCGTCCGATGGTGTTCCTGGGCATGCTGCTGACGCTGGTTGGCGGCGTCATCGCCGGCCCGGCGTTGCTGGAATTGACGGCGTTGCTGTAGTTGCCGTGCGTCTGCGCGGTTATCTGCGTTAGCGGCGTCGCCAACCTCGTCTCAGCAGTTCCACCGCACCTTGACAGGGTGCGGCTCATTCTCAACGGCCGCATGCCGCAATGACGCGATGATCCGATCGAATTCCATATCCGCCAGACGCTCATACTCCGCCGAGTCGGCGGATAGCCCGGCCTGGTCGTACGCCGCGGCCGCCGCGCCATAGAAGGCGAAGCCAAGGGCATTCGTCGGCGTCTGAATCACACCGCAGGCCGTGCTGATGGCACGGGCGGCGGCCTGCGCCACCGGGTCGGCGTCACCTGTCTCGCGGGCGGCGGCCAGCGCCGCTCTCAATGCGGGCTTGGCGTCCTTCAGCGTGGCGTTGCCGTCGGCACAGGCGATCGCCTGCTTGATGGCCGTGGCGAACCGGTCGTCCACGGGCTGTCCCGAGCAGTGGCGGCTTAGTATCGGCAGATACCGTTCCTCGGCGTATGCGGCAGCCCAACGACCCAACGTGGAGGCGCTCTGCGTATCGATCAGCGCCATCAGCGCCTTGGCCCGCGGCCCGGTGGGATCGCCCAGCATCTTGCGCAGCTTGGCCATGTCATGCTCCTTCGCCGAATCATTGACGCCATGGTGGTATTTCCATCGTATCGCGCTGCATGTGTGAGGGTGGCGCTGCGGGGCATTCTCGCATTGGCGGACATTCCTACTCGTATCGTGCCGGATGCTTTCCCCGCCGAGGACATCCTTGCGTTGACGGACATTTCCGTTCGTATCACGTCAGCTGTTTCCTGCCGAATGCATCCTTGTATTATCGGGCATTCCCCACCGGCTGCTGTCGGACACTGAGGTCTTCAGTGGGCGGGTTCACGCTTCAGTGGGCGGGTGGTTGACGACATGCGCCGTCACCTAACCGGCGGAATGTCTTGATTGCTGAGCCTTCGGACTTTGGCCGTCCATGATGACCCGCCCACTGAACGCATAATCCGCCCACTGAGTCGTGTCCTGGCTGAGATTGGCGAACCGTATGATGGATTGTTGATCGAATGTGTCCGTGAGATGGTGAACCGCTATGGAAATCAGAGAGATAACCGGTGATAGGAAGCGTTTCCTTCCATTGCTGCTGCTCGCCGATGAACAGGAGAGCATGGTGGGCCGATATCTTGAGCGTGGCGTCATGTATGTGCTTGACGATAATGGCGTGAAAGCCGAATGCGTGGTAACGGATGAGGGCGATGGCGTTCTGGAGATCAAAAACATCGCCGTCGTTCCGGAATGTCACGGGCTCGGATACGGGAGGGCCTTGCTCGATTTTGTGGCGCGAACGTATAAGGGGCGATATTCCGTACTGCAGGTCGGCACGGGCGACAGCCCTCTGACGATACCGTTCTATGAGAAGTGCGGTTTCGTTCGCTCCCATAGGATCGAGCATTTCTTCACGGATCATTACGATCATCCGATTATCGAATGCGGGGTTCGTCTGGTGGATATGATTGTTCTTCGACGAGAACTGTAATCTTCCGCACGAGGTCGGTCGTCGTGTGATGATTCCAGGGGAGGGAGCCTGCGTGCCGTCGAATGTTGTGCGTTTACGGACGATGAAGCGAGTCGACGCCGATGTGCTGGCCGATCTGTTGCGCCGTGTCTGGTATGCGGAGGGTGATCCCGGAACGCAGACCGTCGCCGCCCGCGCCGACCTTGAATTCTGCATGGCACGTGCCACCGCTGCCGTGGCCGTCGAATGCGACGGCCGGCCGGCGGGCGTATGCCTGGCCCGCATCGACGGCGGGGACACCAGGCCGTTGCCGATCAACCGGCACCACATTACGGCATGCCGGTCCATGCTGCGCCTGCTGCGCAGCGCCGAGGGGCGCCGAAGCGCATCGGAGCTCGTCAAGCTGGGCGTGGAGGGCATGATGCTGTCCGCGGACGCCCGCCGTCAGGGTCGGACGTATCAGGCCGAGGTGATCCTGCTCATCCTCGATCCGTCACTGCAGGGGACCGGCATCGGCGCACGGCTGCTCGGCCACATGGAACGGGAATTCCGCGCCGCCGACGTACGTCGGTATTTCCTCTACACCAATACGGACTGCAACGTGGGCTTCTATGAGCGTCGGGGGCTGAATCGCCGTATCACGCACGTCGCCCACGCCCATGGTCGATCCATGGCGTATTACCTGTACGACGCCTCCATGCGGCAGTGACATGCAATACCCGCGTGGTCGACCGGCATGGACGGACCATCGGACATGTGGATGAAGGGCTGTTCGGCGAGACGTGGTATCGCGGAAAGTCGATGTGACCGGGATCGCCTGATCTCGTGCGATGCATTGGGCGCGCCGGCTCGACATATCGATATATGTCGATATATAATGGCGATGTGTCATATCGACCGATATCGATCTGAGATCTGAGGTGGATCATGCAGGAAATCGGCTCGTTCATCCTTGACCAGCTGCTGAAAATGCAGTGGCTGAGCGACCTCGTCGCCTCGATGCTCGCGTGCTTCGGCATCGACCCCCAATCCTCCTGGGGTGGTACGCTCCACTTCTTCATCTATGACACGATCAAGATCGTCATCCTGCTGGTGACGATGATCTTCGTCATCAGCTACATCCAAAGCTATTTCCCTCCCGAACGCAGCCGGCGGGTCCTCAGCCGTTTCCGCGGCATCCAGGGCAATGCGGTCGGGGCGTTGCTGGGCACGGTGACGCCGTTCTGCAGCTGCAGCTCCATTCCGCTGTTCATTGGATTCACCCGCGCCGGACTGCCGCTCGGCGTGACGTTCAGCTTCCTGATTTCCTCACCGATGGTCGACCTCGGCAGCCTGGTGCTGATCACGAGTGCGTTCGGGCCTGGCGTGGCCGTGCTTTACACGGTGTTCGGACTGGTGGTCGCGATTGCGGGCGGCGCGCTGATCCAACGGTTCGGCATGGATGATCAGGTCATGGATTTCGTACGAGGGGAATTGGCGGACGTCGAAGAGGACATGAGCCGCACACCCCGTGAACGTGCGCTCTACGCCGCCGGCGAGACCGCATCGACCTTCCGCAAGGTCTTCCCCTACATCCTCGTGGGCGTCGGCATCGGCAGCCTCGTGCACAACTGGATCCCCCAGGAGGTCATCGAACCGGTACTCGGCGACGGGAACCCCTTCGCCGTCATACTGGCAACGGTGGCGGGTGCACCCATCTACGCCGACGTCTTCGGCGTCATCCCGATCGCCGAATCACTGCTGGCGAAAGGCGCCGCGCTCGGCACCGTGCTGTCGTTCATGATGAGCGTGACGGTGCTGTCCATACCAAGCCTCATCATGCTCGCCCGCGTCGTCAAACCAAAACTGCTCGGTGTATTCGTCGGGATCTGCCTGATCGGCATCGTGGCGTGCGGGTATGCGTTCAACGTCCTGCAACCCATCCTGTAACGGAGGGTCACGGGCGTCGGCAGGAACAACCGAACACAACGAAAGGAGCCACCATCATGGGACTGTTCGGCACAACCACAAAGAAGCGGGACATCGGCGGAAACGGAAACGCCCGCGTGCAGGTGATGGGTACCGGCTGCCGGAAATGCCACGCGCTGTACGAGGCCGCGACCGAAGCCCTCGGCGCCGACCAGGTCGACTACGTGACCGATATGGCCCGGATCGCCGAAGCCGGAGTGATGACGACGCCGGCCCTCGTCATGGACGGCACGGTCGTCAGCGCGGGCAAGGTCCTCACGGCCGATGAGATACGCACCCTCATTGGGGAACGGTCGTGAACGCCGGCAAAGTGCGCGTCGCATTCATCTGCACGCATAACGCGTGCCGCAGCCAGATCGCGGAGGCCGTCGCGCGTATGCGTGCATCCGACGTCATCGAGCCGTACTCGGCGGGCACCGATCCACTCGCCGCGCCGAACCCGGACGCGCTACGGCTGCTGGCCAAACGCGGAATCGACGTCTCCATGCTGCGGAGCAAAGCGCTTGACGAGATCCCTAGACCCGACATCGTGGTGACGATGGGGTGCGGCGTGAGCTGCCCCGCGCTGCCATGCCAGCATCGCGAGGACTGGGGGCTCGATGACCCGACAGGCAAAGAGGACGCGGCATATGACGCCTGCATCGACGCCATTGCACGCAATGTCGACGACCTTGCGGACAGAATCCGCGCGGCGGACGGGTGGGACCACGACCGGCCCGACGTGTCGGCGTTGCGCGCGCTCGCTGACGAGACGCGGCTGACCGTCGTCCGTGCGCTCGCCCATGAGGAGGAACTGTGCGCGTGCAAGCTGCTCGACCGACTTCACGTCAGCCAAAGTACCCTCAGCCACCACATGAAGGTGTTGGTCGATGCCGGACTGGTCCACCAGCGACGGGACGGTCGCTGGATGCACTACCGGATCGACTCCGACCGGCTTGCGGCCTTGGGAGAGTCCATTACCGCTTTGGGTCAGGGCGGACACGCAGGCAACGGCGGCGACATGTGATCTCCCCGACCATCGACGATTCCCGGTCCGTGCACGCGATCGCGGTCACGGACCGGATCACTCGTCGTCGGGCTGCTGCCCGTCGTGCGCCCGCCACTGACATTCCATCATCCGCATGTCCGTGAACACCGCGGTGAAGGAGAAATCCTCCGGCGAACAGGCGTAGATGCCGAACCGGATGGTGCCGTCGCCCTTGGCCATATGGCAGATACGCATCTGCGAGAAGTTGACGCCGTCCTGCGAACATTCGATGCGGTAGTCGTCCTCGCGACGGCTGAACCGGTACCACATGGACTTGATGGTGGCGGGAATGGCCGTGGTCGCCCAGTCGGAGTAGCCGTTGTTCGTCACCACGCTGCCCAAGTGCTGGAACTCGTCATTCTCGTATTCGATGGAGCCCTTCAGCCAGTTCTCGCTATCGAGATACATGACGATGCCGCACTGGTCGAAACGATGATGGCTTCCGGAGAAATCGGTTTTCACCACAAAACTGAAATACCGCTCATCGGTCTCCATCTGCAGGACCGGGGCATTGTCGTTGCGGAAATGGTAATAGGTGCGCTGCCACAGGTCCGTGTGCGGCGCGGTGGTGATCTCGATGCGATCGCTGCCGATGACATAGTCCTTCGGCTCGCGTGTCCACGAGAATGCACTGGTATCCATGATGACCTCCGCTCGACGGCAAGCATGTATGTATATCAAGGATATACGTTTCCGCGGTTACGATCTGTGGATAGCGTTATATGGAGTTATTTACAGATATGGCGATGTGATTCGTATAGTGTTCGAACGGATTTTTCTTGTGCTCTTATACGAGAAAGATGATTGAGAAATAAACAATATATGCAGATTCTTGTAAAAAAAGGTACTTTCTGTTACGTTATAAGTGGCAGCAACGGAGGAGGATATGATGTTGATTGACTTCAGTTTTTCCAACTACAGAAGTTTCAAAGATGAGCAATCCTTCTCCATGAAGCGCGATTCTCGTTTTGATAATGGTTCGTTTCCGGGTATATCCACAATTGCCGCCATATATGGTGCGAACGCTTCGGGTAAGTCGAACTTCCTTCGTGCGTTCTCGGATATGTGCCATATGGTTCGCGGAAGCTACAGCCAAGGCAATGCTGATACGGGAGTGTCTCGGACGCCTTTTGCATTATGTGCGGGGGCCGAGCGGAGCGACTCCATGTTTTTCTCGGAGTTTTTAGCCGAAGATCGACAGAGGTACCAGTATTGGTTCCGTTTCAATGACCGTGAGATCTTGGAAGAGCATTTGACATTCTACAGGTGGATGGGTGATCGTCTTTCCACCCATGCAACGCTGCTTTTCGCACGTGAGGCGACGGATATTGATTTTGGAACAGCATTTAAGGGTCCTCGCGCTCAAGTGCGGAAAACCATCGAACTGCGTCCCAACGCCTTGGCGTTGTCCGCTGCTGCTGCTGCGGGGATTGCTAGCATTCAATCAGCATACTCGTTCTTCGCCAGCAACGTGGTTTTTTGTGATGCCCTGTCGTTTGAATCTGAGCAACCATTCATTCTTTCGCAGTTCAGTCAGGAGACTACTTTTGCGAAGCATCTGACTAAACTGATTCGGTACGCTGATTTTGGTATCGACAATGTGGTGAGTGCCCCCGCTGACATTCCGGAATCTTTGCTGGAATCGATTAAAAATCAGATGAGAGAGCAATTCGGCGCAGATGATGACAAAGTGGAGCAGATATTCGGTTCGGGACATCAGATGCAGCTACGATTCGAGCATGTGGGCGATGACGGGAAAGCGTTGCTGAGTATGGGGGACGAGTCGCGCGGCACACTTGCCGCTTTGTCGTTCTTCTCTCTGGCGCTGCGTCAGCTGACACGCGCTTCGGTAACGCTGGTTGATGAGATTGACACCAGCCTGCATCCCGCGCTGGTGCAGGAATTGGTGGCGCTGTTCACTGATCCTGAGACGAATCCACATGGTGCGCAGTTGATTTTTACTACACACGATGCCTCGTTGATTATTGCTAGCGGTTCGGAAGAACGTCTCATCTGCCCAGATCAGATGTGGTTGGTGGAAAAGACCGCTGTAGGAGCCTCGGAGTTGTATCCGGTGACGGATTTGAAAGTACGACGAGAGGAAAACCTCGGTAGGAACTATCTGAATGGCGTGTATGGGGCAATACCGAAACCGAGTTTTCATGCCATGTTCGCGCAAATTGTCAATGAAGAGGACACAGATGGCCAAGAAGAATCCTAAAGCACCTGCTCATGGTCGGAATGTTCGGCGATCTGCACGGCATCGGCACTGTCGGTATCTCATCGTATGCGGCGGCGAAGTGACGGAACGGGAATATTTTCAACGTATAGGGCAGCATGGAGAAGTGCGTTTCAACGTTATTTCGAAGACTCTCGACCCAGAGGGCCTTGCAAAGCATGCGGCTCAATTGAAGCAAGAGGATCTTCGTAATGCAGAAAATGGCATAGACCCCTATGCGGGTGTTTGGGTTGTTGTAGACGTTGACGAGTACAAGAATCATGCGCAGGCGCAGCGGATTTGCCGGGATAATGGCATGGAGTTGATTGTTTCAAATCCGTGCTTTGAGGTATGGCTTATTGACCATGTGCGAGCGTGTCCGGATAGCTATACTCAGACTTCTTCTGTTGAACGTTACGCCGCTGATCTCGGCGTCACTACAGGTCATCGAAACAAGTACGTTGATTTTCAGATAATTGATGGGCGCATGGCCGAAGCTGCTGTGAATGCTGGAAGACATAACACTGATGCACGTGCGAAGGGCCGCAGGCGGCTTATCCCTGGTCAAGAGCAAACGTATGCTCCATGGACGGATATGGTGCTCATTGAACAACTTATCTCACGGTCGAGCTGAATTTGAGTTATGAAACAGTGCGGTATGGGGCGGCCATTCGTTTCCTGGAGTAGAATGAAATATTCTTCTGTCGTTGAAGGAAGGAATGCCCGGCATGGCGTCATACGGTTGTGAGGTGGTGGATGGTGGCCGGTACCGGTTGTCCTTTACCGTCGGCGGTTTGTTGGCTGAGCAGGGGCGGACTGTGGCCGGTCTGATGGTAGGTGATACCGCCGTAGCTGCTGCTGTCGATACATTGCCGTCCGCAGACCGCGATGATGATGCGTTCGCGCCTGCCGAGCTGCTGGAGTCTGTCCGTCGGTGTGCGGTGGCGGAGAATGTTCTGCAGATTCGTACGCATGCCGCCGGGGTGCGTATCGTCAACGAGGTCATCAAGCGATTGAGCGCGTTGACGATGGGTGAGTTGCACTGTATTGCCGATGCGGACACGCTGCAATCCGATCGTCGGGCGCTGATGTGGGTGGCGATGTGCCGATATTACGCCTTGGTCGGAGAATTCGCCCAGGAAGTGCTGCGCGAGCATTTTCTGATCGGCACGCCTACGATCACCTATGGCGATTACGATCATTTCATGCTGGGCAAGGCCATGTGGCATCCGGAAATAGATGACTTGAGTACCTCGACGAGCGCGAAGTTGCGCTCCAACGTCTTTAAGGCCATGGCTGAGGCCGGGTTGGTGAATAGGACGGACGACACCATCGTCCCTTCGCTGCTCAGCAGGGAGGTTACCGGTATTCTTATGAGAAGACCGGAATCATTCGGGTTTTTCCCGATGCGGGAACCGATTTTGGCGTGACGTGTGGTTGGCGCGTTGGAGAGGAGCGGAATCCGATGAGCGGAACAGCGACCGAGGCCGTGATTTCCGGCGAGCGTCGGGATATCGATGCCGATTTCGACAAGCTTCGCCGAATCATGGAATCGTTGTCGTTCCGACGCAGCACGGGCATGGCGGGGGAGCAGGCGTTCTATATCTACGACTATCCGCCAACGCAGGAATTGGATGTGGCCGAGCACATCCCTCAGCTGGTCAAACAACTGCAGACCATGACGCCCAAGGCCGACGATGATTACGCGCCGCGTGTGCTGGTTATCGACCTGTATGATGTGGCCATCGAAGCGCTGAGGAATCGCGGTGTACTTGAGAAAGTGCTGGGCATCGAGGAAAAGCGTCATCAGGTAGTGTCCTCCAATGTTCGCGAGGATAGGTTCTTGAGCTTGCTGAACAATATGCTGGGCGCCGATGCCCAGCAGGTGCCTGATCTGATTGCGAAGCGCTATGAGGATGCTCGGGAAGGGAATAACGCCGATATCGTGTTCCTGACCGGTGTGGGCAAGGTCTATCCGTATATTCGTGCCCACACGTTGCTGAACACGTTGCAGGGGCGTATCGATGATTGTCCTCTAGTGCTGTTCTATCCGGGAACATACGCCAGCAAATCGGCTTCCGGTTCCACGCTTACGCTGTTTGGGTGTCTGCCGGAAGACAACTATTACCGCGCCAGGGACCTTATGGAGATGAGCGACCGGATGGATTCCGAATAGGCGTAGTCGCAGGAAACACCTCAACCAGAACACCACAACAAGCAAGAAGGGTCTTGACATGGAATCGCAGCAGTCGAAGGTGACATTCGCGGATTTGTTCGCCAGGGACATTGATAAGAAGATCAACGGCGTCATCAAAGCCAATGATGAGAAGGAATTGGCCGATGAGGTCGATGAGTATGTACTGACCGGGGAGATCCAGCAGAACCTGGAGACGTTCCTTGAGGAGTACAACGATCCCGCGAACCATACGCAGAACGGTGCGTGGATTTCGGGCTTCTTCGGTTCCGGTAAGTCACACCTGCTCAAGATGCTCTCGCATATTCTGGGCGATGTACCGCGTGGCCTGGTCGACAGCGAGGCGCAATCGCAGCCGTTGAACAGGGAATCCATCGTCCGTTCGTTCATCGCCAAGGCGAACGAGCAAACCAATTCCATGCTTGCCGGCGAATTGGAGCGTGCTCTGACCATTCCGGCCACGTCGATTTTGTTCAATATTGATCAGAAGTCCGATAAGGGCAGTGTCACGGCGCTGCTGTACGCGTTCATCCGCGTCTTCGATGAGGCCCGTGGATACTACGGCAGAACGCCGTACGTTGCGAAATTCGAAAAGGATCTGGACAACAATGGCCAGTTCGAGGCGTTCAAAGAGGCATTTGCCGAAGAAGCGGGCAAACCGTGGTCCGAAGGTCGTTCTGAATTCATTCTGTGGGACGACGAGATCGGCAAAGCTTACGGCAAAGTGACCGGCAAGTCTGATCAGAATGTTATTGCCGAACGCTATGAGAACAGTTACCGTGCCACGGTGGAGGATTTCGCCAACGACGTGAAGCAGTGGCTTGACCGGCAGCCGGACCGTAACCACCGCATCATCTTCCTGGTGGACGAGGTTGGCCAGTTCATCGGTCAGAACACCGAACTGATGCTCCAATTGCAATCCGTCGCCGAAGATCTTGCAGTGAAGACCAACGGCCGCGCATGGGTGGTCGTCACATCGCAGGAGGATATGGACACCATCGTCGGAGACCGTACCAAGCAGCAAGGCTACGATTTCTCCAAGATCCAAGCACGATTCGCCATCAAACTCAAGCTCAACAGTGCGGACGTGATCGAGGTGATCCAGAAGCGCCTGCTCGCCAAGAAGCCCGAGTACGAGGCGCTGATGCAGGATCTGTGGGTCGAACAGGGAGCGAACCTGCGCACGATGTTCGAATGTTCCCGAGACAGTCGGAAATTCAGCACCTCAAAAGCTTTCACCGAAGAGGATTTCGAGGCCAGCTATCCATTGGTGAACTACGAGTTCGAACTGTTCCAAACCGCATTGCGCTGTATGAGCCAGTACAACATGTTCGACGGGCGCCACGCCTCCGTGGGTGAACGTTCCATGCTGGCCGTTGTCGGGTCCACGCTGCAGCAATCCAAGGATTCGACCGTGGGCAATCTCATTCCGTTCGACAGGCTGTACGACGGCATCCACGATGCTATCCAGAGCACGGCAAACTACCGTATTCTTCAGGCCGAACGTGTACTGGACCCCGATATCAAGGACCTCGCCGTTCGTCTACTCAAGGTGTTGCTGCTGGTCAAGCATGTGGAAGGTTTCATCGCCAACACGCATAACCTGCGCATCCTGCTCACCGATGGTTTCGATACCGATCTTATCGACCTGGAACGGCGCATCGGCGAGGCGCTGCGGGTACTGGAGCATGAGACGTACGTACAGCGAGTGGGGGAGAGCTACGAATATCTCACCAATGAGGAGCAGGATATCGAGCAGGAGATCAAGAACATCGATATCGACCACACCAGCGTCATTGGTGAGTTCAAGGATATCCTGCTCAATGATGTGATCGGACGTCTCAAGGTCCAGTACGGTCCACAGAAGAAGGATTTCGATTTCGGACTGCGTATCGACCAGGTGCAGCAGGGCGTACAACGGCCAATCTGGCTGGACGTGTCGACGGCTTTGGATACCGATGGTCGTGAGGACGCCCGACGTGTCGGTATGGGTGCCCGTGACACTATTACGTTGCTGCTAGGTCTGGATGATTCAACGCTGCTCGAAGACATCCGGATGTATGTGAAAACCACCACCTATCTGCGGCGCACGGATAGTGGTAATCAGTCCGAAACGCGTCAGCGTATTATTGCCGGTAAACGCACGGCTCAGGAACGGCTGCGTCGGGAACTGCGAACCCGCGTGGGCAATGCCATCAAAACCGGCACGTTCGTGTACAACGGCGAGACCGTGGACGTGAAGTCCTCCGAACCACAGGCGTGCATCATCGAAGGATTGCAAGCGCTGATCGGACGGTACTACACCAACTTCCCGATGTTGGGCGGCGTCCGTTATGAGGAATCAGGACTTGCCACAATCATCGCCGATGCCGCGGCGTCCGGACCTGAATCCTTGCCTGGCACCGATGCCGCGCGTAATCAGTTGGATGGTCCGGCCGATGACGTGCTGTCTTTTATTACCCGCGAGCAGAAGAATAATGTCACTCCGACGGTCAAGACGATCATGGCCCGATACGATGCGCCGCCATATGGCTGGCCGTTCGCCGCGATTCTCGCCTGCATCGGTCATCTGTATGGTTCCGAACGCGTCGAACTGAACATCGACGGCAGGTCGGTGCAACGAACCGAGGCTGCCCAGCTGCTGCGCAACACCAAGAAGCAGGAATCCATAGTGGTGTCCGTTCCGAAGGTGTATGACCCTGTACAGGTCAGGAAGTTACGCGATTTCGCCAGGGACTTCCTTGATATGTCGAATGCAGATGCGTCCTCCGCTCCAATGGAATTGGCTGAGAAGGTCAGGGATGGATTGCAGGAGAAAGCGTCGGATCTGCGCCGGTTGAGGGTGCAGTATGCAACTCTGCCGTTCATTGCGCAACTGGATAGTTCCATCGAATCCATGGCGTACGCGGCCCAGAAAGGTACGACATGGTTGTTGGATCGCTTTACTAATGCCGATGTAGAGCACAATGCTGAAACATTGCTTGATGCCAAGGATGATGTCATCGATCCCGTCTTGGGATTCCTTCACGGCAACCAACACACCGTGTTCGCCGATTGCAATACATGGCTGACTGCGAACAAGGCCAATATGCCGTTGGTGTCCAAGGAGACCCAGGAACTGTACCGGCAGGCAACGGAGTTGATGGAAAGTCCGACGCTGTATCGTGGCGGCACAGTGACCAAGCTCAAGGGGCTTGTCGAGTCGTTGAAGAGGTCGGTCGATGCCGATGTGGAGAGGGAACGTGCAGCTGCATCAGAATCGTTGAGCGCGATTCTCGACACCGTCCGTGGCTCTGACGTATGGGAGAACGCCGCAGACAGCGCACGTGTTGCAGCGGAATCGACTTTGCACAGTATCCGGACCAGTATCGATACGACATCGGTGATCGCCAACATTCAGCAGATTGTGAATCGGGCGCAGGAGGTGGTGTATCCCCAGCTGCTGGATAAGCTGGCCGCTTCCGTGCCGCAACCTCAGCCGCAGCCGGCAACGCCTTCGGATATCCCCGGTGACCCCAGCGATGTGGTGGAGCCTTCCGCACCGGTTCAGCCGACACCGGTGAAGCGGTCCGTGCACATCAACTCCATTCCGCGTCCACATACCAAGGCCATGTTGGAATCCGAAACCGATATCGACGCATTCCTTGAGGCATACCGCAGCACGCTTGTCGCCGCACTGGAACAGGGAGAAAGGATCCTGCTGTGAACATCTCGGCATTGCAGAGCTTCGCCTCGGACGCCCGCCGTCGTCTGATGGGGGCGGTGTCCGCAAAACTGGATGCCGCCTTGGCTCGGGGATCCTCGGCGCGAGTGGATGTCTCTTCCGCGGTCGAACGACTGGAACATGAAATCAAGGAACACGGCGGCGGCGAGCAAGGCAGGCAGCATGTGGTGGAACGGTATGCCTATCGGTGGTTCAACAGGATTATCGCCTTCCGGTACATGGACGTGCACAGGTTCACCGCTGTGCCGGTGGTGTCGGCCGTCGAATTGACGGATGTCAACGGTCTGCCAGGGGTGCTGGCGGCGGCCAAACGTGGTGAATACGATGAAGACGTGTTCGGTGGTTCCTTCACCATGGGCAACGCCAAACTGCGTGATACGGTTGAAGCCCTGTTCAATGGCTCGCTGCAGTCCGATGACCCGCAAGGGCAGGCGTATGGCCTGCTGTTGCAGGCGGAGTGCCGGTACTGGAGCCAGTTCATGCCGTTCATGTTCGAGAGGGTCGATTCGACACAAGGCAAGGTTGACGAACTGCTGATGCCGGCTGATTTGCTGGCGGAAGGCTCCGTGCTGCGTCAGGCTGTCGCCGCCATGACTCCGGATGACTGCGAGGACGTGGAGATCATCGGCTGGCTGTACCAGTTCTACATCGCGGAACGTAAAACCGAGGTGATGAACGGCTTCAGCAAGTCGAAGAAAGCCGGTGCCGATGAGATTCCCGCCGCCACGCAGCTGTTCACCCCCGACTGGATTGTGCGCTACTTGGTACAGAACACGGTGGGACGTCTCTGGATGCAGAATCATCCCGATAGCCAGCTGTATCGGGATTGGGAATACTATATCCAGCCGGAGGCCGAGCAGGGCGACCAATCCGAATTTCTTCATATCGATAACCCGGAGGAACTAACCGTTTGCGATCCCGCATGCGGCTCCGGACACATGCTCACCTATGCTTTTGACCTGCTCTACAACATCTACGAGGAACAGGGATATTCCCCAAGTGAGATTCCTGGATTGATCCTTGCCAATAATCTGTACGGCATGGAGATCGACGAGCGTGCGGCCAATCTGGCGGCCTTCGCCCTGACTATGAAGGCACGTGCCAAAGCACGCCGTTTTTTTCGCAAGGAACGGCGAGTGGAGCCCCATATTCGGCTCATCTCCAAGGAACGGTTTACCCCCGACGAGGTGCGGGAACTCAATGAGCTGTACAAGGTTTCGCTGGACGACGAAGTGTGGAACACATACGCCAATGCGGACGTCGTCGGTTCGCTAATCCAGCCGCCGCAGGAACTCGTGGCATTGGCTGAATCGCAGATTAAAGATTCCGCTAATGATGAAGCTGTGACTGAACGGCGGCAATCGAATTGGCGTGAAGTAGGTCCCCGCGAAGGACAGTCCGATGACGTGGTTACGTTATTCGGAACGAGTCTCGTCGATCGCACCACAACCGTATTCATCCACACTCGGTATCTTGCCCGGCAGTATGCGGCCGTGGTTGCCAACCCGCCCTATATGGGGTCCAAGAACATGGGCGATGAGTTAAAGCGGTTCGTGCAGGATCGCTTTGAAGATGGCAAAGCTGATTTGTTCGCTGCGTTCATGTATAGGTGTTTTAATTTTGTTCCCAGAGCAGGACGACTGGGTTTCATGTCACCATACGTATGGATGTTTATTGCTTCGTATGAAGCTTTGCGTAAACGTTTTATTCAGCAGGAGCATATTTCATCACTGATTCAACTTGAATATTCAGGTTTTGAAGGTGCAACAGTTCCGATTTGTACTTTCGTGTTGCAGCATTCTGAGGTTGCGCGTAAGAGTATGTTTGTTAGATTGAGTGATTTTGTTGGTGCAAAACAGCAGGCGCCTCGTGCTCTTGAAATCATCGCTGCGCATAACGCCGAAGTTACTGGATCCACATATGACTATTCCGATATGGTCAAACATTTTTATGCTATTGATCAACGTGACTTCGCGCAGATTCCCGGTTCGCCGATTGTGTATTGGTTGAGTGAAACCATGCTGAAGACGTTTACTAAGGGTGAAGCGCTTGAGAAAGTGGCCAAGCCCCGGCAAGGTCTTGCGACTGCAGATAATAATCGCTTTGTGCGTGAATGGTGGGAAGTGAGCAATAATAGAACCTCGTTCTGCTGCACTAGTCGAGAAGAGGCTTCCCAATCCGGTGCCAAGTGGTTCCCCTACAATAAAGGCGGCGATTTCCGTAAGTGGTATGGAAATCAGGAATATGTTGTCAATTGGGAACATGATGGACGGGAACTCAATGATTACAAACCACGTTCTGTAATTCGAAACCCTCAAACGTATTTTCGGGAATCGATTTCGTGGTCCAAAATATCCAGCGGTAGTCCTGCATTTCGTTACTTTCCGTCAGGATTTATCTATGATGTAGCAGGGACTTCTATTTTTGCTTCTGAAGAGATTCGGAATGGTGTTCTGTCATTCACTAATTCTGCAGTAGCATATGAGGAACTAACAGCTATAGCGCCGACCCTAAATTTTGAAGTAGGACAGATTGCTACGCTGCCGATTGTTGCTGAGCTGGCACAATCTGCAGACGATAACGCTAACAACCTTATATGCATTGCTCGGCAAGACTGGGATTCCTATGAAACATCGTGGGATTATCAGCAGTCGGCGTTGTTGAGCCAATCTCATGATGGCAGCTTGGAACAAGCCAGCGCTTTGCTGTCGCAACAGTGGCAAACCCTCTCCGAGGAACAGCGTCAGCGTGAGATTCGTAATAACGAACTGGTCGCCGACGCCTATGGCGTGCGTGATGATGTGCCATGTGATGTGCCGCTGGAGCGGGTGTCGCTCAAACGCAACTCGGCGTTCGTTTATCCGGACAAGACACCGGCCGAACGTGACGAGTTGTTCGCACGGGATGTGGTCAAGGAGTTCATCTCCTATGCGGTCGGCTGCATGTTCGGACGCTACTCCATCGACAAGCCGGGCCTCATCCTTGCTTCCCAGGGCGAAACCGTGGATGATTTCCATGAGCGTGTGCCGGATGCTCGCTTCGAGCCTGACAAAGATAATGTGATTCCGGTTACGGAGGTCGACTGTTTCGAGGATGACATCGTTTCCCGGTTCCGTCGGTTCCTGGAGGTCACATTCGGGTCGGAACATCTGGCGGAGAACCTGGCGTACATCGAGCGGACGCTCGGCAAACCGCTGCGCAAGTATTTCGTCAACGATTTCTACAACGACCATGTGGCCATGTACAAGAACCGCCCGATCTACTGGCAGTATTCCAGCCGTACTGACAACAAGGGTGCGTTCAAGGCGTTGATCTATATCCATCGCTATACGCCGGCCACCACGCATACGGTGTTGGAGTATCTGCGTGATTTCACTGCAAAGATCGCGGATCAGGCCAACCAGTTGGAACGCTCCGACCGCACGAAGGACAAGCGCGAAGCCGAAAAGCTGCACAAGGCCGTCACCGAGTGCAAAGCATACGAAGACAATATCCTCTACCCGCTGGCCACGCGCAACCTTGAAATCGACCTCGATGACGGCGTACTCGTCAACTACCTGCGCATGGGCCAAGCCCTCCGCGCCATTCCCGCTATCGAGCGCAAGCGCAAAGACGTCGCCACCTGGACTTGGCCCGTTCATCCGTTGAAGGAAGGCGAATAATGAAAAAAAATCGAATCAACGTTTTTTTAATTAAAGAAGGTATTGCTCTTGAATGTATTTTGAATGACTTAGAGGATTCGGGAGCTGAATTTGTGTCATTATCTGATGAATATGAAAATTATTTTTTTGGTGTCCGTCCGCAAAATATTCACATCCCGGAATGGGTCTCAAGTTTCTTTGAGGATTCCTTGTCACCAAAAAGTGTTGGTGAGGTTGCAAGTGTTGGTGCAGTGTTGATTGTGCCTGTCCAGGTTATGAAAAATGCTGAGAGGCAATCAGTCAAAGTTATCGCAAATGTTGCTGCGGATGAAGAAGATTGGGAGATGACTCGGTATTTCGCGTTAACATTTGGCTATGGTCGTTCATTGCTGAATCCTTCGATGATTGAGGAACGGTTTGGGTTAAAATGTGTTCTTAATACCGTAAGAGATAATTCTTTGAGAATGATTCAATCTGTCGACGTCTCTGGAAGTTCAAGGCGCTTGAATGAACAACTTCCGCGTGAAGGTCGAATCGAAGCTTTTGATTTGGATATCGAGCGAAATCTTCTGAATAAGGTAACTGCTAAGAGTGAAACGAACTCTTTGTTGCCGGGGATGATTACAGGAGGCGATTCTTTAACCGTAGCCGTAAATGTATCAATTAAGAATCTTGCTTCTTTTCTACGAGATATTTATATGCTATATCAGCGTGATGATTATAAAGAACATTTCGATTGGGTTGATAATATTGCAGCAGTTAAAGACCCTGACTTGAAGGATAAGCTTTGGAATACCGCTATACAAGAGATACGTTCTTATGATGATGAAGAAGATGATGTTTGGCATAGATTGTGGATGACTGTCCCTGAGGTTTTAAACTGGGATGGGATTGATGGTTTTCAGATAGGACAACAGCAAGATTCGCAGGGAAGACCTCTTCTGCACAAGGATATAGTGCTAAGGGATGTTGTCCAGTCATTTCGCAGACAGCCACTTACGTCTTTGAGTCAATTACAGAATAAGAAGATTTATGCTGTCAAATTGGATGGCGATGACTATTTTGCACCGTATGGGTGGTCTGCGGACAGATGTCTCGTCGGTGACGTGACTTTTGATGACAGAACATATTGTATTAGCGACGGAAAATGGTATGAAATTGAGGCTGACTATTTGAAGCGAATTAATACTGATTTTGAAAATACTGCTCCATCTTCAGTGCCTTTTATACCTTATTTAAACATGTATGATAAAGATGAATACTTCGTGCCCGAAGGCATTGAAGGAAAAGAAATTTCCGTCAAAGGTGAAGGTCGATATAATTTCGAGATTCAACATCAACTAAATAAGGAGGAGACTGATCATTATTTGTTAATGGATAGAAAGAATATTGGTTATGGTGGAGGAAGAAGTCAGGAGGAGTTCTGTGATGTACTCACAGATTGTGGTCAACGTATTCATGTAAAAAGATGTTCTGGTTCGGCTGCAATGAGCCATCTGTTTAATCAGGGCCTTGTATCGGCATCGCTTGAGAAAGATGCAGATGAATTTGTTCGATTAGTTGATGATAAAATTATGCAGATTGCAAAGGGACGAAATGTGTCTCTTGATCAGTTTTTATTAACAGAAAATAAAATTCGAGAAGTTATATTTGCTGTTGTTCCTGAAAGACGTTACGACCATCCTGATCTTCCCTTTTTTAGTAAGGTGGCGTTTGCATCTGTGAAGAAGCAACTAAAACGTATGGGGATTGAGACTTATTTTAATTGGATTCCTCGTGAGAAGGCAGAATCTGATGAATGATAAGTTTTTATTGACACTCATGAAGGTTGTTCCTGATTTCGGTTTGTCTTTGACTGGTTGTGCCAAGAACAAGGGAGATGAGCTGTGAACGCTGAACAGTATTTGGCGGGGGAATCGAAGCATGTAGAATACAAGCTGACGATTCCCAAGCAGAGCATCAACTACACCAAGACGGTGGTGGCATTTGCCAACTGCCAGGGCGGCCACATCATCTTCGGCGTGGAGAACAATACATGGCAGGTGAAGGGCATTCCCGAGGATCAGGTGTTCGTCATCAAGGACGCCATCGCCAATGCCATAACCGACAGTTGTGAGCCGATGATCCTGCCGGACATTTCACTGCGTGACTATCAAGGCAGGACCATCATCGATGTGGCGATACAGCCGGGTATGCAACGCCCGTATTACATCAAGTCGCTGGGGCGTGACCAAGGCACGTTCGTGCGTATCGCCGGTACTACCCGGCAGGCGGATGAAGCCACGATCAGGGAATTGATGTTTGAGGGTAGTAATCGAAGCTTCGATAAGGCACCTTGCCTTGGCCTGACCATTACGGATGAGGATATTGATCGACTCTGCGAACGGATGACCGACATTGCCAAAGGCAACGTCAACAGTGGTGAGAACGTCAAACCCGTCACCCATAGACAACTACTGTCTTGGGGAGTGCTGATCGAACGAGACAGCGAGCTGCTGCCGACCAATGCCTACGCGATCCTGACCGGTAATGAAGCGGTACGCTCCGTGGTGCAGTGCGGGGTATTCAAGGGGAATACCAAGGCGGTGTTCGTGGATCGACGCCAGTTCACAGGACCTGCATGGGAGCTCATCGAACAGGCCTACCAGTATGTGTTGCGCAACATCCATCTGGGAGCTCGGTTCGATGGCGTGTACCGGCATGATGTATATGAGATTCCTCCGGATGCCATCCGCGAGCTCATCGTGAACGCCATCGTGCATCGCAGCTATATCGACCATTCCAGTATTCAGGTGGCGGTGTACGATAATCGTCTTGAGATCACCTCTCCGGGGCGTTTGCCGATGGGACAGACCATCGAGCGCATGAAGGAAGGATACTCGAAGATCCGCAACGAGGCCTTGGCTTCGGCGTTCGAGTATATGGGATATATCGAGCACTGGGGCAGTGGCATCCCGCGCATTATCGAGGAGGTAACGGCAGCGGGGCTGGAGGAACCGGAGTTCCTCGGCGGTGATACCGATTTGCGTATTAATATCTATCGGAATACTCAAGACGTTGTACTTGGTGAGGTCTTGAGTGACGATGGGAACAGTGGCTCGGATGTCGCGAAAACCGATGTTTCGCGACAGGAAATTGATCCGGATGTCGGGATTACGACGGGATTACGACGGGAAACCGGCTCGGATGTCGGGATTACGACGGGATTACGACGGGAAACCGACGCCGGCGGCGAGACTGTCGCTAACGATGAGGTCCAGACGACGTATCAGCAGCGGACATCGATTCTTGATGCATTGCGTATGCGGCATGAACTTGGCATTAAGGACATCATCGAGGTGTTGGGTGTTCAGGAGCGTCAGGCTCAGCGCATCATCAGAAGCATGGCGGATTCCGGGTTGATCCGACGTGTAGGTGCTGGGCGAACCACCCGATACGTGCTTCCCGAAGACAATGGAGATGAGCGGCAATGAGTGATCTCGACCAGATTTCCAAACTGCTGGCCGCACGGTTCAACCGTGCCGGTGAACGCGGACGTATCGTCTTCTGGAAGGACGATAAGAACGCGTACATCAACGATGTCGAAAAGTTGGTCGGCCCGTCCGCAACCATGCTCGAGCTGCGGGATGTCGAGCTGATTCCGCTGAACCATAACCCGTTCTCTGCACGATACCGCATGTTCGTGGAGCGTCCGGACGGGAAATTCCTGGTGTATCTGGCTCAAGAGGAAATCAAGGAAGCCAAAGACAACTGGCTGCTGGATCTTGAACTGGCGTATGGTCCGGTGTTCACATCCGATAAACTCGCCATGACCGCCACGGAATTGGTGCCGGATGCATCTCCGGACACGCGTGCCGCATGGTTGGAAGTGATGCGCCGCTACCCGTTGTTCTTCGAAGCCAAGTCCCGCACAGAGGCTTTGGCTGCTCGTCTGACGGCATCCGATGACACGCAGGTGTTCCAAGCCAAGATGATTGCCGTGCTGCTCAAGCTCAAGAACGACCGGCATAGTTTGCAGGATATCTGGCGTGAGTTGCTGACCCAATATGCCAATGATGACGATTCGGGAATGGAATCCATTGAGCATATGGGACTTGAAGAATTCCATTGGACCGGTACAAGCCGCATCTATCATTACAAGGCAGCGGAGGGTGTTTCCCCATCCGTGAAGGATTTTATGCTTTGGCTGTTCCGATTGGCTTGGAAGGGGTTTGTCTCCGGTACTGCGGGAACAGACACGTATGCGAATATCCGTAGGGATTTCGAATCCTGGCGTAATGAGCGCAACTTTGAAGCGACGTTCAAAGAACTGTCTGACACGGCGGCTGATGAACTGGACATCAATGACGAAATCGGCCATATGGACATCGAAGAGCTGCAGGATCGTAACGTATTCCGCGCCGTGGATGATGTTCTGATCCACCATATGTATGAGCGGTTCAGTACCGGCTCGCTCAGCGCGGAACAGGCGGAGCGGGTTATTGCCGCACGCCGCACCAGTTTGTGGTATGGCGACTATCAGAAGGAATACCAAACCATTGAGGCAGCGTGCAGATTGCGCCACGAACTAAGCGCGGCACCGGCGGTAATCGACGAAATCACCTCCCCGGAACAGGGCTTCGAACTGTACCGAGACCGCCTGTACCGCGTGGATCAGGCATATCGACATGTTGTGGCTGCTTGGCGGCAGACGGAGTATGACGTGCCGGCGATCAAGGATGATCTGGAACGCGCCTACACGGTGTTCCAGCGGTCTTTGGGTCAGACATGGCAGAAGCAGCTTGACTCCATGGAATCCTGGTCGATTCCGGGAGTTCTCGCACAGACGGAGTTCTACCATCGCCAAGTCGAACCGCGTATTGCGAACGGGAAGAAACTTGCCGTTATCATTTCCGACGCCCTGCGCTACGAAGTGGCCGAGGAATTCTCCAGAACAATGGCTGCGGAGAATCGATACAGCACCGAACTGGAGGCATGGTGCGGCGTCCTGCCGTCTTACACCCAACTCGGCATGGCCGCTTTGCTGCCGCACAGCACATTGTCGTTCGACCCGGCGAACCATTACGGCGTCTTGGCCGACGGTCGCAGTACATCGGGCACCGATAACCGTAACGCCATATTGTCCGAGCATGACGGTCGAGCGATCCTGTACCGGGATTTCATGGAGCTTGATCGCAATCAGGCGCGAGACCTCGTCAAATCATGCAGCGTGCTGTACATCTACCACAACAGCATCGACGAAACCGGCGACGCAGCCGTATCGGAACGCAACACCTTCGACGCTTGCCAATCCGCCATCGCGGATCTGGTCAAGGCAATCAAGAAACTCGCCAACGCAAACGTCAGCAACATGATCGTTACCGCGGACCACGGTTTCCTCTACCAAGACCATGCCGTCGATAATACGGAATGGCTGAGCGAACAACCACAGGGTGACGATGTGTGGGAACTGCACAACAGATTCGTCATCGGACGCAATTTGCAGCCGAAGTCGGCGTTCCTCACCCTGTCCGCGGAACAACTCGGCATGACGCCAACCGGCGAACAGGACGCAAGTCTCACCGCGCAGTTCCCCAATTCCATCCTGCGGCTGCGCAAACCGGGATCCGGCGTGCGGTACGTTCACGGCGGAGCGGCATTGCAGGAGATTGTAGCCCCCGTCGTGCACATTAACAAAGGACGGTCCGCGGAAGGCGACGCCCGTCCGGTGTCATTCAGCCTCCTGCAGAAAACCGATCGCATCACCACCGGTCAGCTCACCGTCGAACTTGTACAGGATGAACCGGTGGAAGGACGCGTACTTCCACGGACCGTATTCGTCGGCCTGTGGGGCGGCGATACGTTGATCTCGAACGAGACCCCGGTGGCATTGGACATGACCAGCCATCAGATCGCAGAACGGCACGTATCCGCCACACTGGTGCTCACCAGCGAAGCGGACGCATACAACGGATCCACGGTGGAACTGCGAGTGCGCGAACGAATCAAAGGCACCGGGCAGATGAAAACGCTGGGGAAGAAGTCCGTGTACACGCTTCGGCGTGGGCTGAGTTTCGATGACGGCTTTGATTTTCTGTGAGAGAGGACAATCATGGATGCTATGACGGATATGGGAACGCTGGACCGCAGCATTACAGATGTATGCCCGGAATACACGGTACGTAAGGATCTGGTCGGTGCCGTTAAAGGGAACGCGCTGGTGCCGACGTACGTGCTGGAATACCTGCTGAGCAAGTACGCCACAACCACGGATCAGGTCAGCATCGACGCGGGCGTGGATCGTGTCCGCACCATTCTGGCGGACAATTACGTGCATCGTGAGGAAGCGAACCTCATCCAGTCGAAGATCCGGGAAAAGGGTCGGTACCAGGTCATCGACAAGGTGCAGGTCGCGTTGAATGAGAAAACCGACCAGTATGAGGCCACGTTCGAGAACCTAGGCATCAGCCGGGTGATTGTGGACCCCGAAACGGTGCGGAAGAATCCGAAACTGTTGGTTACCGGCATCTGGTGCCTGTGCATGCTGGTGTATGCGTATTCCGGGGAGAAGAACGAGGTTCCGTGGCGGCTGCACCGCCTCATGCCGGTGCAGATGTCGCATGACGACCGCGAACACTACCTTGCCGTGCGCGAACGGTTCACAGCGGGGGAGTGGATCGACCTGCTCATGCAGTCGGTCGGGTTCAACCCGTCCCTGTTCTCCGATCGGGCCAAACTGCTGCACTTGGTGCGCATGATTCCGTTTGTGGAGCGCAACTACAATCTGATTGAGCTCGGGCCGAAAGGCACCGGTAAATCGCATATCTATTCGGAATTCTCCCCGCACGGCATGCTGATTTCCGGCGGAGAGGTGACGGTGGCCAAACTGTTCGTCAACAACACCACCGGGCGTCCGGGTCTTGTTGGTTTCTGGGATGTCGTGGCCTTCGACGAGTTCGCGGGGCGCGCGAAGAAGGCCGGCAAGGATCTGGTCGACATCATGAAGAACTACATGGCCAACAAGTCGTTCTCCCGCGGCGTGAGCGTCATGCAGGCCGAGGCGAGCATGGTGTTCGTGGGCAATACGTCGCACAACGTGCCGTATATGCTGAAGAATTCGGATCTGTTTGAGGAACTGCCGGCGCAGTACCATGATCCGGCGTTCCTGGATCGTATCCACTACTACTTGCCGGGGTGGGAGTTCGAACAGATCCGATCCGAGATGTTCACGCATGGCTATGGGTTTGTGGTTGATTATCTGGCGGAGATTCTGCACAATCAGCGCGACGTGGATTATGGGGCGGCTTTTGAACGGTACTTCACGTTGTCGTCCACCCTGTCCACGCGAGATAAGGATGCCATACGGAAGACCTTCTCCGGATTGATGAAGCTCATCTATCCTTCCGGGAATGCGACGCCGGAACAGATGGAGCCGTTGCTGCGCTGCGCCATCGAAGGGCGCAAGCGCGTAAAGGACCAGTTGTGCCGCATCGACTCGACCATGGCTGAGGTTGATTTCAGCTATACGCGAGCAGGGTCTGCTGATCCGATTGCGGTGCGGACGTTGGAGGAGACTGACTATCCGGATTTGTACTGGCGTGATAGGCCTGATGCTGCCGCGTCCATTGCCGCGGAGGATGCGACGTTGTTCGCTTCGCTGCTGATGTCGGGTGACGCGAGCGCTGGCGCGGACATGGGCGCAAGTGACGGTGGAACGGTGTCCGTCGAGACAGCACAATCTGGCGATACGGAACAATCGAATGGTGCGGCACAGTCTGAAGCCCCGATGGCGGAACCTGCGGAATCTGTACCGACGACAGATGGAGGAACAGCTCGGACGTCAACGGTCGAATCGGGAGAACGGAAACTCACCCCAATCGAACGTTGGGCGGCACAAGCCAAGGAAGGGCATCTCGAATTTCGGGAGGACCAGCGTGGCGTTACGTATGCCAAACTCTTTGGCCCGTATATTGCCGGTGCACAGGAGATTACCATCAAGGATCCGTATATCCGTAAGCCGCATCAGGTACGTAATTTTGCGGAATTCCTGGAAACTGTGTTCAATTACACCGATCGTTCTGATGAGGTGCACGTACATCTGATTACCGGGTACACGGATTCGCAGTACATCGATGAACAGATCGATGGGCTCAATACGCTGCAGACCGTCTTCGGACAACTTGGCATCGTATTCACTTACGAGTTCGATGAATCCGGACACGACCGATCAATCGTCACCGACACGGGGTGGCGGGTCATTCTTGGCCGTGGCTTGGACATCTACCAGCCCTTTGACGGCAACTGGCTCAATCCGCTAGTCCGGCAACAACGGCTCCGCCGCGTGCGCGCGTTTGAGGTTACTTATCAATATATTTGATTGCTGACTGAGCCCTAGTGTTTCTAGGATATAAATGCAAGTTATCAGTGAGGAATGAGATTCATGAATGATAAATGGATAAATTTTTTTGAAACGGAGTTCGATGTATTTGTTATTAAACCATGGTGTATGATTGTATATCTTTTAATTGGAGTGTTCTGTTTTTGCTTTATTCGTATCGCTGGGCCGAAGGTTTTACTTGGTGGATATCATACAAATCTTGAACAATATTCTAATGATGAAATCAGTGTGTTGAATATTATTTATAGAATAATCTCTCCCGTAGTATTTTCGTATTTTATAATTATTGTTTTATCTATTGTATTCAGCATAATTGGTGTTCGGTGGGAATTTGAAATATACTGGATGCCGGTATTGTTCTATTGGGTTATTCAAATCGTAGTTGTTGCTTCAACGAAAATTGGCATATATCCACTATGGACTTTATTTGTTCAGGCTTTTGTCTCATTGTGTGTTTCTATTTATTTCGATTGGGTTGTGATTCAGCAATTTCCTAATAGAGGAATTGAATCTTTAGACCAATCAAATATTGGGTGGCAAGTGCTAACGGGATTCTTTCTTGCAGCTAGTTATTTAGTTTTATATGGGATTATTTATTCAAGTAAAAAAATATAAACAAAAGTTGTATAAGCACAATAATGTATTTCAGTATTCTATTGATGTTCGTACAGAAGAACGTCTATATAAGTACTTACGTAAATACGACAATCTTCTTTCTACGCGTTATCAGTCAGATCTGTTGTTAAAAGCCTTCTTCTACACTGTTTTGACAATAGAAGATTCAAATCGCCCATCATGGTTTAGGCGACTTGAACGTCTCTTCTTTTGGACTGGCAAAGTTAAAACGACTGGAATTATGCAAGTAAAGGAAAACAGAAAGCTAACCGACGAAGAAAGTGTACATCTTGGAGCAGAAATTGTTGAAGAAATCTGGAACAATTTTTTATATGATGTCGCTGAGCATAATTCGAACGATTCTCTGCCTATGTTAATGTTTTCATCTGAGTACTACGGATATGATTATTCGTCAATGAAGGATGCTTTGTTGTCAAATGGAAGTAAACTATATGGAAGATATTGCGGTACCTTATCGTATGATATACGTGCGGTGTTGAAAACTACTATTTTCTTTTTTGAAAGTTATAAACAATTTCTTCCTGCGAAGACAGTCAGAGTTCATTCTGCATTATTTAAAAATCAATCTTCATTGTTGCCGAATAGGATATTATGTTTTAGAGAAGGTATTCTTTCTGTTGCTCCTCAATATGTGCCAATTTACAATTCTAGAATCATTGCGTCAATCACTGTTGATGCTGGGTTTGAACAGATTAGTTCATGTGTTGAATTTCTTGAACAATATTCATACGTTATTTCAATCGATTATTTAACTTCGCTCGAATATGTTATTACAGCGACAGCGAATGATACTTCTTTCATAAATTCGATTCCTGTGAATTTACGACAATGGAAGTTCACTGTTTTAAATAGATGACTGTTCGTCTTTGGTTGCATCTTGGGACGTTTGTGTTGTTGCTGGACAGGGATTGAATGGTTGTACCTGGTGTCTTACGCAAGACACCAGGTACAACCCTCATCCTTGATTCTGACATCATTGGTGACTCTGATATCTGCCTTGGAAAATAATCGTTTTTGGTAATGGGGTCTCCGATAAGTGGTACCGCCGGTAACCTGTGGATGGTACCGGCGGTACGTTTGGTCGACAGGGTTATTCGTTGGTGCCTGCGGTCACTTCCTTCCATCCTTTTTCTTCGCTGAGTGTGGTGTTGCGTCGGCGCATGTCGGGGCCTTCGAGTTCGAGATACCGGGCGGAGCCGGTGAGACGACTCAGGGTACTGTCGGCGATGAGCTCGCTGCCGGACCTCACGTACCATTGCTCGGGTTCGCATTGGCTGGCGCCGGGCGTGGCGCCGGCCGAGCTGCGTGCCTCCATGATCCCGGGAGATGAGGATGCTGTCCGCCGCGTCGGCCGGCGTGGCCGGGAAATCGTCCAGGACCGGCAGGTCGATGCTCTTGAATTCGTCGACCTTCCTGTAGTAGGCGGCCTGGCCGTCGAGCCGGGCGCGGTCGATTTCCCCGGGCATGTCCTGCATGCGCGCGTATCGTGTGGGGATTCCCCGGCGGCATGCGGCGTTGCCGAGGGCCTGGCCGATCGTGGCTTTTCCCGCTTCCCGTGCCGGGGGATGATGATCAGGGTCTCCCTGTCACGCACCCACTGGCAGGAGGCGAGGCGTTCGATCCTGTCGCGGCCGGGCTTGCGTTCGGGTGGGATTTTCGATGTCCTCGACGCACGCGTCCTTGTATTTGAACCTCGCCTGCCGGATGAGCCTGGCGATCTTGCGCGCGCCGCGCGCCTCGGTCCCCGGCGTTCGGGCATGAGTTTGATTTTCTCCTCGAACCCCACGTGGTCGTAGGATTCGTCGTCGATGATCCCCGTGGAGCATGTCGCCCATGGCGCGGATCTTGAACCGCGCGGACAGTTCGAAATCGTCATCGGTCAGGATCATCATCGCCCCTCGCCTCCCTTTGTCCTGCGGTAGGCGTCGGCGCCACGGACACGGCCCGCGCCGCCGGCCCGGTCCACGATCCGCTCGCTGGTTGGAGCGGCGGATGCCGGGGACGCCTGTTGTCTCCTACGGTCACGGATGGCGAGGATGCGGTGGCGCATGCCCGTCAGGGACGCGGCACGATCCTCTTGGTTGATTTCCCCGGCGGCCTGTTCAAGCAGTTCGGGCCCGTATTTCCTCTCGGGAGATTGAGGATGTTGTTGCATGGCACGTACGCCTGTTCGACCACTGGCGCCGAATCCAGCAGACGGGCGGTCATCACACGCGTCTCCGGGCCGATGGCCTCGGCCCAGGACTCGAACCGCTCCCTGGTCCAGGGGGATTTCATGTTCTTGTGGTTCCCGCGGCGTGCGTTCCCGGCCAGGTCGAGTATCGGCCGTAGACGCCATGAAGACGAGAATGGGAGGCGGCCCCGGATGCCGTCGTCGTACGTGTATTTCGTCACCACCCCGCACCGTACAGCTTTATTCGACCACAAACAGCTAAGCACCTTGGCCTTCCTCCACTGGCAGGGGCCGGACGGCTCCGCGGGAAGCAAGGCGGCAGCATCTGTCGTTCCCCGGCCCCGGTACCGTTCCTGCCTCGAATCCCGCCCCGGAGTGGCGTGCCGGCGGTTGAGCCACATGACCCGTTCGCCGATGTAGTCGTCCGGGATCCATGATCGTGCGGAACGTCTCATCCCGCGAGGGCTCGACGATCCACCGCTCGACCAGGTCCACGGCCTCCCCGCACCGGCGCCTTGTCTCGTGGTCTCGGACCCGCGCGCCGGCACGACCGCGGTCCCGTAATGCCCGGCGAATTCCAGATACCGCCTGTCGGCGTCGGGTCTCCATCAACCCGCGGGGCGTGCGGTCGACCGCAGTCGCGCACTGGTCCGGGACGAGCATGTTCGGCACGCCCTCGAACCACTCCAGCATGTTTCGGTGCGCCTCCAGCCATGACGCCATGCGCTGGTCCGGCGTCGCCTGGGCGAAGACCGGCCCCGAGTACGGGAGCACGGCGACGAACACCTGCGCCTTCATGCGCCGGCCAGTGACCGGATCGGTCAGATGCGGGCAGTCGCCGGTCCAGTCGCCGGACACCTTGTCGCCCGGCACGTGCTCCAAACGCGCGGTCACGTCCAACTGCGCCGCGCGCGCGGCGAACACGCGCGCGGAACGCCTGATAGCCATGGGCCTTCAGCCCCTCCCGCCCGGCGGAATCGCGATACTCGTACCACAACAGTTTCAACGGCAGCCTGCGATACGCGCCCTTGCGCTCCACGCACGCGTCGAGATCGGGATGCAGATACCCCTCGGCGCGCTCCCGCGGCCTGGCCGGGAACCAACGCTCCGCGACCTCGCGATCGCTCAGGGACGCCAACAGGGCGGAATCCACCGAACACTCCCGGATGACCCTGGCGGCACGCGACACATCACGCTTGCCACAATGCGCGGCACGCGCCGTCCCCGACTGCGCCCGCCCCCTTCAACAGCATCGTCATCACCTGTTTCCAACGCACGGCCATCATCGGCCTCCTTTCAATGAACGGACACCACCATGGGCCGTTCACTGAAAGACGCTACGGGAAACACGACAACGGCACCAACACCGGTTACACCCGATACCACTTATCGGAGACTGAATATTTGACTTGTTGGGGTCCGGGGTTATTGCGTTTGGGGGCCATTATG
>ERZ1090868.13-NODE-13-length-111588-cov-71.106525_pt1 | contig 111588 bp, 124 predicted proteins | sample MGYA00478475_ERZ1090868 | MGnify/ENA primary metagenome ERZ1090868 (study PRJEB33644, sample SAMEA5815747) | chicken gut metagenome | biome: Chicken; feature: Gastrointestinal Tract; material: Caecum | place: Ireland | collected 2019-01-01 | study: A study of...
CAGGGAAATAAAATTAAGGAAATATTCATCCTTACACAAACTATTTTACGGTCTCCAGTATACACAGAATATAACCTTAAAAGAATCACACAAACACAAATTCAAGAAAATGAATTTACATCTAATAAAAAAACTTTGGTTTATTTAAAACGAATAAATAAACCAAAAATTGATATTGTCAGTGACAATCAAGGATCCGGTAATACTCTATATTACGTTGAAAAGATTAATGATAATTATTTCGATGTAACATATATAAAAAGTAATGGAAAAATAAAACTTAAATCTATTTTCATTCAGAAAAAGCAATAAGCTCTTTCTAAAAGAAAATCCGAAAAAACAGTTATTACTAAAACATATCAATCAACACGCGTGGTGCTAGTCAAGTCGTTTTAGTTAATAAAAAAGTCCAATCGGATTAGACTCAAGTTGTAACTTAAATTAAATAGAAAAGAGTCCGATCTAATTGAACTATCTCAAGCTTAATCGTTTTTCTCACCATTTACAAGTTAGCTTTGCTCGGTTAAATGTAATTTGTCGTTCTTTGTACAAGCTTTGTGCTCCTGATGAATTGAAGCACCGTAAAAATGTTGATCAGGTTAAAATTTCTGACAGCTCCATCTTAGCGATGCTTATTTGGCAAACTGAAATTGGTATCGAATCTCAAAGAAGATTTTGTAAATTCTTTGTCGGTTTGTCTCATTCTCGCTTTAATCGTCGGGCACGAATGCTTTTGCCTTTAATGCGCTGTATCCGTCAAGATTGGAATCAAGAAGTAAAAACAGCTGGAGAATTCTTAATTATTGACAGTTTCCCAGTTTGTCAGCCTATCCGCAACTATCGCGTCAAGATCTTTCGTGGCATAGCTGATATCGGCTAGAAAGCCACTAAAAAAATCTATTATTGCGGCTTCAAGGTTCACGCGCTAGTAAGCGATGATGGCTATGTACTTGAACTAAAGCATCAGTGCATGATGCCAAAGAAACGACAGAATTGATGATTAATGCTCATCCAATTAACCATTATCTTTTGGGCGATGAAGGCTACTTAGGAAAAGATTTAGCTGCCGAGTTAAAAGGTATGGGCTATGTGCTTTGGACACCATATCGAAGAAACATGGAATGCGCTAAAAAGCATAACGATCATCAACTGATGGCAATTAGAAGAACAATTGAAAGCGATTTTTCTTTGCTCAGTTACTATAACGCTGAAAATAACCGAGCAAGGAGCTTAGCTGGTTTTCAGCAGCGGCTAGAAATAGCCATTTTAGCTTATAATATGGCATATTACCTAGAACGATTTAACTAGCACCACGCGTATTCATATCTATTTTTTAATCTACACAAATAATTTTAAGTAATAAAAAAGTCTATCATATCAAGCTCTTTCGAACTTAAATGATAGACTTAAAAACTTGTAAGTTGTTTAACTAATGCTGACTAGAAGCATAGAGAGTTTCTTTAACATTAGTTAATAATTCAGTATTTTTATTAAGTTATGTAAAAATAGTGTGGCACAAATTGTGGCAAACTATTTTTTATATTGTTATCCGTTACAAAAATCATGAAAAATGAAGATGTGTTAAGTATACTACTAAATTATAAATTTACAAGTCCTAGACTAAATTTACAGCTACTGGATAAACTTTAGGAACATCATATAATCCTATCCATCTTAAGATATACTTTACTGAACCTGAATCACTAATTAATGACGAAATTTTTTTGAATTCTTTTTGAAAATCTTTTGTTGTTAATTCCATTGGATCTTTTGCAGAAAAAATCATTTCAACTGATTTTTTAATAAGTTTATCTTCTACACTTGGATCATCTACACCCATGTTTAGTAAAAACAAACTTAAAGATACAGGATATTCAATAGAGTCGCCTCGTGACAAAGCCATTTCATGCACTGCTTCATACAGCATCTTAGTTACATTATCATTATTTTCTTTAGTGACAATTCCATTAAACATAGACTATCCCTTTTACATTAAGCCAATTGCAATTTTAGCACCAACTTTGGCCATATTTGCTAAATATCCATTATGTGTTGATGCCATTACTCCACGATATACTGCATTAGCTACGGCATCCTCAAGGCCATCAGTATATTTGAGCAAAGGCCTTAATCTTGGAGCAATTTCTTTATTGAATCCCTTTAATACTGCTTTTTCTGCGTCTTTGCCCATAAATTTTCCAATATAACCTGCAAATACACGTGGATGTTTTAAGACTTGTTTAATTGCATATCTTATTGCTCCACTGCCTAATTTTCTTTCTGCAATTGAATTAGGATTCTCAGGAATCAAATTATTATGAGAAACTACAAAAGTTTGAGTATCATTTCCCTGATTATAATTATTAGATTCAATTGTATCAGCACTTACATTGCCACTACAAAATATTCCAATTACTGGTGTACTCAAAACTGCAGCCGTCAAAATTGTAATTAAGGTTTTCTTTACTTTTTTATACATATTTCATCCTCCTATATATTTTTAATAATATTATCAATAATATTATTAAGTGTCAATATATAATTAATAATATTTTAATAAATAAAGTAACTGAATCCACCTAGTTTTTCAATTATTAGCTACTAGTTGCAGCATTTCTTCATTTCTATCTTTATCTACATGCACATATGTACGCATAAACATTTTTAAAGAATGCCCTAATCTATTAGCTGCCCAAGGATAACTCATACCTGGTGTATTGCCTAATTTTGTAGCTATTGTGTGTCTACAAGTATACATGCTTATATTTAAGCTTTGAGTATTTATGCTTATTTCTTTGCATAACTTTTTTAGTGCATCATTCATACTTTTTTGAGTCACAGGATAACCTAAAGAACATAAATTGTAATCTGTTATATTTAAAACTATTAAGTCACGCGTGGTGCTAGTTAAATAAAAAGTCCAATCTTGTTAGACTCGACTTGTAAATAGTAATAATAGAAAAGAGTCTGACTAGATTGAACTACCTTAAGCTTAAGCGTTTTTCTCACCATTTATAAGTTAGCTTTACTCGTTTAAATGTAATCTGTCGTTCTTGGTATCAACTATATGCCCCGGATGCTTTGAAGCATTGCAGAAATACTGATCAGACCAGACTATCTGATAGTTCAATATTGGCCATGCTTATCTGGCAAGTGGAATTAGGAATCGAATCACAAAGAAGATTCTGTAAGTTCTTTGTAGGACTATCCCATTCCCGTTTTAATCGCAGAGCCCATCAGCTTTTACCTTTAATCTATCTGATCCGCCATATTTTGAACCAGGAGGTAGATCTTTCAGGCAGAATCTTGATTATTGATAGCTTTCCAGTACCAGTTTGTCAGCCAGTTCGCAATTATCGCGTTAAAATCTTTCGTAGTTCAGCTGACATTGGCTATAAGGCAACCAAAAAAGAAGGAAACTACAGAGCTGATGGCCAACGCCCATCCTGCCAACCATTATCTTTTAGGCGATGAAGGCTACCTCGGCAAAGATTTAGCTTTCAAGCTAAATCAAATGGGCTATAAGCTTTGGACGCCATACCGCAAAAACATGCGAGATGCTAAAGAGCATAACTATCATCAGCCAATGGCTATCAGAAGAACAATCGAGAGCGATTTTTCCTCGCTTAGCTACTATAACGCTGAAAACAATCGCGCCCGGAGCTTAACAGGTTTTCAAGAACGGCTTAAAGTTGCAGTTTTGGCTTACAATATGGCATATTGTCTAGAACGATTTAACTAGCACCACGCGTATTCTATTCAATATTTTTGTTTAGCTTCTCCAATGAAGTCGTACAGACCAATTAGTATGGTGCCATTTACTGCTAAACGAAGAACAATTTTTAGGATGTTTACTTAACCCTCGACATTTCAAATTTCTGTTCATTTCACACCCATATTCTATTTGATGCCAATCACAATCACTTCCTACGAAGTTCTTTAAGGCCTTAGCTGCGGCTATATTTCCACTTCTTCTTGACCAGTAATAATGTGACGAATTTGCAGGACCATTGAAATCATTACACTGAACATGAACTCCCGCTCTATATTTATGACCATTCATTTGTCCAGGATAATACCATAGGGCCATAAATGGTGAAGCAGTATTTGAATTAGAATTCAGCATGTCATCCATATCTTTATTCATTTCATTTAACTTTTTATTTAAATTATTTTTTATTGTTAAATCTATAGTTCCAGACTTTAATTCTTCTTGTGATAGATTAAAGCTCTGCATTGTATCCCCTAATTTACTTTTTACAACAATTATAGGATGCTGAGGGGATAATTTGATAGTAAAATAATTGTCTTGCAAAGTAGTACTATCACTGTCAGATTCTATTTTGGCACCTGAAGATGATAAATTTTCGTCTAATACAAAAGAATTAGAATTATCTCTTATCGACCATCTTGGATTGCTTACAGGTAATTCCCTAAACCATGCTGCATCAGACTGTGAAATATCTGTTTTAGGTAAAATATATTCATTTATAACCTGCAATCTTCCTGTTACTTTAACTAGTTTGTCAGCTTTTACAGTATTACATGCAAAAGTTGATAATAAAATTATGACCAAACTCAATGCTAAAGATGCTAGCCTTACTTTAAGATTAAACTTCATAGTTCATCATTTCCTTTCAAGAGAATCATTACTACATTATGGCAAAACTGGATAACCTACGATAATCACTAAGATCAACTTCCTTCTAAAAAATATTTGGCTAAAGCATACACTTAAATTATAATTTTTTCATCATAATCCCCACAAAGGGGAACTGCTTTTATATATTTACACTTTAAATCAGTTGGTGTATTTTAAGTTATACAAAAAATTATAAGAAACGGTGAAAAGCTGTATGTCAATTATTAGCATAATATTAATTTTTATTTCATTAGGAAGTTTAGCTATTCCAAAAGTAAGAATACACTCACACTTACGACTAATTTTTTTAGTATCATTTGCTTTGGGGCTAATACTATTAGGAATATCTATTACCACATTTCTTAATATGTAAATAATTCTAGTTATTGCATTACTTCAAAAGACAAACTTTTTTTAAAGATACCTCCTCAAAAAATCTAAACTACGTTTAGCTCTCTCTTAATACAAATTAATAAAAACTTCTTTTAAATACGCGTGGTGCTAGTTAAATCGTTTTAGTTAATAAAAAAGTCCAATCGGACTAGACTCGACTTGTAAATAGTAATAATAGAAAAGAGTCTGATCTGATTGAACTGCCTTAAGCTTAAGCGTTTTAGCCACCATTTACAAGTTAGTTTTAAAGATTTAGTAATAATTTGTCGGCACTGGTATCGTTTGTATGCACCGGCTGAGTTTACTCATCGGCGAAATATTGATCAAATTAAAACTACGGACAGTCTGATTTTGGCTTTACTTATCTGGCAAGCTAAGACAGGAATTGAATCACAAAGAAGATTCTGTGAATGTTTCAATTGTTTATCACACTCACGTTTTAATCGGCGTTCACGTCAGCTATTGCAATTGATTTATCAGATACGGCAAGAAATGAATAAAAAGGTTGACCTGAATGGACAGTTATTGATCATTGACAGCTTTCCGGTACCTGTTTGCCAACCAATTCGAAACTATCGTGCTAAAATTTTTCGCGGTTATGCCAACATTGGTTATAAGGCCACCAAGAAAATTTACTTCTATAGTTTCAAAGTTCATGCCATTGTTAGCGATGACGGTTACATTCTTGATTATGTCGTAACAAAGGCATCAGTTCATGATGCCAGGGAGACAGTTGAACTGATGGAAAATACCCATCCATCTAATTACTATCTTCTTGGCGACGAAGGCTATTTAGGCAAAGAACTGCATCAACAGCTAAAACAAATGGGTTACGAACTTTGGACACCATATCGTAAAAATATGACAGGAGCTAAAAAGCACAATGATCATCAATTGATGGCTATTCGCAGAACAATTGAAAGCGACTTTTCGCTTCTGACCTATTACAATGCCGAGAACAATCGAGCACGTAGTCTGATAGGCTTTCAAAGCCGGTTGGAAATTGCAATTTTAGCTTATAATTTGGCTTATTGTCTAGAACGATTTAACTAGCACCACGCGTATTCTAATAAAGAAATTATTATAAAATTTCTTATTCAAGAATAAAATCTGATATCTTTATATCTTGTTTTTATTTGATAATACTCTCCATATATACTTATGCTAGTTTTATTTAATATTAGATTTGAACCTATGCACACAAAAAAGGTGAGCTAAAAGCCCACCATGCCAACTCTTATTCTACTTTAAAAATTATCTTTTGGAACACTCCTTAATTTGTGTTCCAAACTCTGTGCCAAAATTACTTTTACACAAAAAAATTAACCTTTACTTATCTTCGTAAAACGTTGATAAATAAAGGTTAATCAAACTTTGTAAATCTAATTAGTGCTGACTAGAGGGTTCGAACCTCCGACCTCCTCATTACTAGTGAGGTGCTCTGCCAACTGAGCTAAGTCAGCAACTCTTCGTTGTCTTACCCGACAACAGTATTTATTAAACCATATAGATGGAAACTGTGCAAGTCTTTTTTTGAAAAAAGTTCAAAAAAATTCCCCAGACTATAATTTTTCTGCATTTACGTTAAAATAGAAATGATAATAATTGTTGATTATACAAAGGATGAGGACTAAATAATGCAAACTTTAGCTCCAATTACAACCGAATTAGATTGGCTACTTAGAATTGTTGTCGCAGCTTTTTGTGGCGCATTAATCGGCTATGAGCGGGCGATTCAGAGAAAAAGCGCGGGTGTGAGAACTCATATCGTAGTTGCGATTGCTTCTGCTTTATTCATGATCGTATCTAAATATGGATTTACCGATCTATTAAGCATGCATGACATTGCACTAGATCCATCAAGAATTGCGGCCCAGATCGTTACAGGAATTTCCTTCATTGGTGCGGGTACAATCCTAGTTAGAAAAGAACAGGTCTCAGGCTTAACTACTGCCGCTGGAGTTTGGGCAACTGCCGCCATCGGGATGGCTGTTGGTGCTGGCATGTATTTCATCGGTATCCTATCAACCGCCCTATTGTTTATCATTCAAATGATCTTTCACGATGATGTCATTATCAACAAAATAACGCCACATGTTCGTTTTAATATTCAAATTGTGGCTATTAATCAGCATCATATTTTATCTAAAATCAGGCAAGAACTAGCAGATAATCACGTCGAAAATGTTACTGTTAAAATTCTCGACGTGAGTGATGACCACATTGTTTTCTACGTTGACGGAATCATTAATAATAAAATGGATGAGAATTCTATTGTCATGAATCTACGTAAATATCCTGATATTACCCGTATTAGTTATACCCGTGGTGGTATGTAAAATCATTTTAAATCTCAAGCATTAGCTTGAGATTTTTATTTTGGCGCGACAATTTAGTAAAATAGTAATATTGCCTAATTAATGAAAGGATGAGATTATGGCTGGAACACTTGATTATTTACGTTGGCGGGGAGATCTTTCTTTTAAAGAACGGCCTTTTAATAGCGTGGACGCATCCCTCTTCGCCTCAATCATCTACTTACCCGTCGACAAATCTGCTAAGGAACATACCTTAAGTGAAGTCGCAGAAAAATTACACGTCCTTCCTTCATTTCAAGTTCAAATGAAAGATTTAGCTGGCGATCAAATTCTTCTTTTACCTAAATCACCTCGTCTAGGCGACATCAAAATCCTTAATTGGACTAATCGGCTGGAAAAGGATCCTTATCCACTTCAATTTACCGCGGCTACTTTTCGCCTAACCGATAATACAATTATCATCGTTTACCGCGGAACCGACAACTCAATCATCGGCTGGAACGAAGACATGAATATGAACTACATGCCCAAAGTTTATGGTCAAGATGTTGCTGCCAATTATCTCAAAGAAATGGCTGCCGCCTTTCCCCATGACAAAATTTATTTAGCAGGGCATTCTAAGGGCGGCAATTACGCTGAATATGCTTTAAGCGTAGCCGAGCCAAAATTGCAAGACCGCATTATCAAGGCCTTTAGCTTTGACGGCCCCGGCTTTTTCCGCCAGGTCTGGAACTCTCCTGGTTTCACTCGCAGCATGTATAAAATGAAGACCTATTTACCTGAAGCCTCAATCATCGGCACCATGCTTGACCACCCTGAGCGCGTTTTAATCATTAAAAGTACAGCGCCAATGGTCCAACAACATGATCCTCGCCGCTGGGCCGTGGGGCGTGACAGTTTTGTTTTAGCTGAAAGTTTAACTTCAGGTGCTCGCTCATTGCGCCACTCGCTCATCGATTTCAATCACAGCATTCCTGAAAAACAACGCGGCGAACTCTGGGATGCCCTCTTTCAAGCTTTTGATGAATTGAACATTACCGATGTGTTCCAGATTACAGCCAATAAATTATTAGGCACTGTCCGTTTCAGTCGCGTAATCATGTCATTAGAGCCTGAGACGCGCCGTTATGTTTTGCATATGTTCGGTGAGATTATCAATGCTTTACGTGGTAATATCAGCTTACCGTTTAGCGAAAGTGACTTTGCCTTATATCCCAAGAGCAATGACTCTAACAAGGCACCCATATTCTTTGAATTTTATGACAAAACGGTCCCTAGTCTTTTGCCTGAAGAAATTAAGCAACGTTTTTTAGCTGAGAAAGAAAATGAACGAAAAAAGCTAAAATAGTTTCACATGAAACACAAAAAAAGACATGCCCAGCATGTCTTTTTTCTCTTATTCTATTTTTATTCAGTTCTTCTAAGCATCCCTAGTACAAAGGAAACCACTAGTACCAAGATGACTGCTCCCAATATTGATGGTACGATTGCCATCCCAGCCATTTGCGGCCCCCACGAACCAAAGATTGCTTGGCCTAAGGTTGAACCAACCAGCCCTGCTATTAAATTAGCTATAAATCCCATTGATCCACCCTTGCCGGTTATGAAACCAGCTATTAGACCTATTATAGCGCCAACGATTAAAACCCAGATCCATGATAACATAGGATCACCTATTTGCTTTCTGTTTAGCTATTGCTAGTCGACCTGAGTCTTTAACAATCTTCATCTATTTGATGGTCTTTTTCCAGATCATCCTTTAATTTTTTGGCTTTGTCCTTAACTTTGCCCTTGGCTTGTTGAGCTTTTCCTTGGACTTCGCGTGATTTATCGCCGGTAATTTTACCTTCGACTTCTTTCACTTTACCGATAACTTTGTCTTTTAAGCCACTATCTGATTTGTTCATAGTTGGGCTCCTTTCTTAATAAACCGGTTACGTTTCTAGAATTAATATTACTCGCATTTAGGTCAAATTACGTCAAAAAAGGCTCGCCTTACGTCTTTCTTAACGAGTTGAGCCTTTTTATTGCTTATTCAATTTATCTATGCTTTTTTATTTGAGCAAATTCTTAGCTAATTCAAAATCGCCAAGAGTTGCAGACCCGTTGTGAGCCACAGCTGGACGCACAATCAATTCGTTCAAATCTGGTGTGGCAACGTAATTGTTGTTAAATTCATCAAAGAACTTTCTAACCTTAACCAAATCATTTTCATTTAAAACTGAACCGCCGACAATCATTACATCGGGACGAGCAGCCATGTAAACATTGAAGAGCATTTGGGCAATGTAATATGCGGAATAAGTGAAGACCTTGTTATCACGTGACAACTTTTCACCTGGGATTCCAGTTCTGCCTTCAAGACTTGGACCAGCAGCCATGCCTTCGACACAGGCATCATTATGGAATGGACAGTGACCCTCATAATCATCACCAGGATAACGACGAACCAACATGTGGCCCATTTCTGGGTGATTATTAAGGCCGAGCAACTTACCTGCTTGTACAATTCCAGCGCCAACGCCAGTACCAACCGTTGCGTAGAAGTAACTCTTAGAATCATTGCGGCCGCGAGCAACATATTCACCATAACATGATGCATTAACATCGGTTGTCATGGCAACCGGAATACCTAATTCTCTTTCAAAGAAGCCCTTTACGTCCGTACCTGACCAACCTGGCTTAGGCGTGTCCAAAATGTAGCCATAAGTACGAGAGTTAGGATTGATATCAATTGGACCAAAAGTACCAATTCCTAATGCATCAACGGGGTGCTTTTTGAAAAACTCAGCTGTTTTTTGTAAAGTCTCCTTGTTAGTAGTGGTAGGAATACGATCACGCGCTACTTCCTTGCCTGTTTCAACATCTTGCACAGCGACGATAAATTTAGTACCACCAGCTTCGATACTACCAACATATTTCTTTTCTGCCATATTCTCATCCTTTTCTGTATGTAAGTTTTTCTCCAAAAAGTTTTCGTGCTACTAATATTATAAAGAAAAAAGCCCTTATGTGTAAAGGCTTTCATATGTATGTAATTGTTTTTGTTGATTTACGCTGGATCTTCAACCACTTTTGACTCAATTCCTTCAATTGGTCGCCCATTTTCATCAAAATAAGTATCCAAATCGCGGCACCAAATCATCGACATTGTTCCTTGTCCCACGTGCACGCCAACAACCGGTCCGATAATGCTGGTATCGAACTTATACTTAGGAAACTTTGCTTGGTAATCTTCCAGCCACTCTTGCTTTTTCTCAGGATCATGTGAATCAAAAATTGTGTCCTGAATCTTATACGGCATATTTTTAGTCAAATTATCAAAATCATTTTGCACATGCTTGTATGCACGTTTATATTGACGCTCTTTCGCAATCGCTGAAATATGGCCTTCATTTTGCACATCCATCGATAAAATCGGCTTAATCTTGAACAACGTACCAACAAAGCTAGCCGCATTAGATAAACGTCCAGTCCGCTTTAAATGGCTCAAATCGTCCACCATGAAGCGCACATCCATTGTTTTTTGCAAGTCCTTGAGATCATGCATAATTAAATCAATATTGGCTCCTGCCTGCACTAGTCGCCCTGCTAGCATGGCATAATCTGCTTCACCTGCACAAGTAATCTTACTATCAAATGGATGAACCTTGATACGATCTTCCTCTGCAGTAACACTTTGAACCGTTGAAAAATAGCTGGAGATACCACTTGAAAGAGTAATCACAATCACATCTGTATATCCCTGCTCAACATATTCATTAATTTTTTCTTTTAAGTCACCGATTGAAGGTTGAGAAGTTGTTGGTAATTCTTTTTCTTCACTTAATTTTTGATAAAACTCTTCATAGCCAATATCAACTAAATCATGGTAAACTTTCTTCCCCCAAATAATCGGGATAGGCAGAACATCAATCTGATATTTTTCTTGTTGCTCTTTAGTCAAATAAGCCGAGCTATCAGTCAAAACCGCAATTTTCATATTTTTCTTCTTTCTTCATTTCTTTTATGTCTATTTTAACTGATATATTATATAGAAACAAAAAGAACTCACCCGTAATGGTGAGCCCTTTCAATTAAATTATTCTATTTTAGTTACTGCCACCAGTAGCTTTGTTAACGATCTTTTGGTATTGACGTAAGCCATCAAAGTCGGAATCCTTAGCTTCAACGTAACCATAATGGTTATAAATGCTTTCGATAATTTGCTTACCCTTCTTAGACTTAGCAATATTCTTGAAAGCCTTAGCTAACTTAACTCTGAATTTTTTAGGCATATCTTTTCTAACCGCAATAGTATCGTTTGGAATCCACTTGGTAAAGTAGATTGGCACAACATCGGTCATTGCTTTCTTGTCATCCTTAGCGGCAATATTACGTGCATCTGAGAAGACGAATGCGGCATCAACATCCCCATTCAAAACGGATAACACTTCTTGATCGTCACCCTTAACATTAACTAATTTGCAGTCCTTGGTTACATTCAAACCCTTTTTGTAAAGTTCCGCAACTGGATAAACATAGCCCGATGAAGAACTAGGATCGCCAATCGCAATCTTTTTACCCTTTAAGTCTTTCCAAGATTTGATCTTTGAGCCTTTCTTAACCACGATCATACCACGATACTTATGCATTAAGGTATGATTCATCTTACCGGATGGTTCATCATAGCCGTAACGTTCGGCTTGCAATAAAACATCAGCAATTCCTTTTTTATGGGCTAATATGTAAGAATATGGTGGCATAAAGCCTACGTCAACTTTCTTAGATGACATTGCTTCAACCAGCCCACTATAGTCGGTAGAAACGGTTACGTGAACTGGAATGTGTAATTGCTTTTGCAATAATGTGCCTAAAGGCTTGGCCTTAGCTTCCATCTTATTTGCTTGGGTACTTGGTACAAATTCAACGTTCAATTCCTTAGGTTCATTCGATGAGGATGAACTCTTCTTACTATTTGAGCAGGCTGCTAATGACACAGCTGCTAAAACTGCACATGCACCAAGCAAAATCTTCTTAAATTTCATAAATTTGCTATTCCTCCATGAGTATATTCGTTATTATTCTTTTCAGTAATAGTTATAGCAAACTTATGGTATCATTTCAACACCAAATATAAACAATTTCCATTATAAATGTAAATATTATTCGTATTATATTCAAACATAGAAAAAGCACTCATCGAGTGCTTTTTCTAATTACCATTAGGATCATGCGCATAATCCAAATTTGAAAAACGGTTGAATGGCTTTGAAAACATTAGCTTAACCGTCCCCCGGCTACCGGAACGGTTCTTTTCAATGATGACTTCTACTTCACCATTATCGTCTTCTGCGCCAACTTCATCTTGACTACCGCTACTTTCACCATCATCTGGTTCATCACGATAATAATCGTCACGATACAAGAAAGAAACAATATCGGCATCCTGTTCAATTGACCCAGATTCACGAATATCAGATAATACAGGCCGTTTATCTTGTCTTTGTTCAACTGACCGTGATAACTGCGAAAGGGCAATAACAGGCACGTGCAACTCTTTAGCTAGCTTTTTTAACTGTCTTGAAATAGCAGAAACTTCTTGTTGCCGTGATTCACTGCGTGGCCCTTCAATCAGCTGCAAGTAGTCAATTACAATAAGACCAAGATTGCCCTTTTCCTTAGCTAATCGCCGTGATTTAGCACGAATTTCACTCATCTTGATTCCGGGCGTATCATCGATAAAGATTTGCGCACCTGCTAGTGACCCAGAAGCCACTACCAATTTACGCCATTCTTCTTCATCAAGCTGGCCAGTTCTCAAGTGCTGTGAATTAATCAGTCCTTCAGAAGCTAACATTCTCTGAACCAGTTGCTCTCCACTCATTTCTAGTGAGAACATAGCTACACTTTTTTCAGTGTGTAGCCCTACATTTTGCGCAATATTTAAGGCAAATGAAGTCTTACCCACACCAGGACGAGCAGCTACAATGATCAATTCATCATCGTGAAAACCAGTTGTCATCTTATCTAATTCCGCAAAACCAGTCGGCAAGCCAGTAACCATATTTCCGTCATCCGGAATATTATTAATATCATTAATCGCTGAATTAACGATCTCTTTAATGGTTCTAAAGCCGCCTGTGCTATTCTCTGACGAAACATTCATAATTTCACTTTCAGCGTCATCTAGAATGTCTGTTACATCGTCAGAGCCATCGATTGCATTAGAGATAATCTTCTGACTAGCAGAGATTAAACGACGAAGCAGCGCCTTCCTATGCACAATTTTGGCATAATAGGTAACATGCGCTGCTGTCGGTGTGGCCATCGCTAATTCAGAAACATAACCGATACCACCAATATCTTCTAACTGATTTCTTTTATTTAATTCATCCTGTAAGGTCAGCGTATCAATTGCATCCCCGCGATCAGACAAGTCCAACATCGCTTGAAAGACAATTTGATTAGCCCGCTCATAGAAATCTTCAGGCTGAACTACCGCACTAGCATCCGCAATGGCTTCAGGATCGATAAAAATCGCACCCAGAACTGCCTTTTCGGCATCGCGATCATGCGGAATTTGTTGAGAAACGATATTATCCATCAATCACAACCACTTTTTATTAGTCTTGTTCAGTAACGTGAACGCGAATAGTAGCTTCTACACCCTTAAATAATTTGGCATGAACATTAGTATAGCCCAAAGTCTTAATTGGTTCTGGCAAGTTAAGCTTGCGTTTATCAACGTTGATACCGTATTGCTTTTCAAGGCCTTCCACAATCTTCTTGCTTGAAATTGAGCCAAACAAACGTGAATCAGTACCAGCCTTAGATTTGAAGTTAACAACGGTATCGTCTTTTTCAAGTTCTGCCTTGATCTTTTCTGCTTCGGCCTTTTCTGCTTCATAAGCAGCCTTTTCATTAGCTTCTACACGCTTCAAGGTATTCATGTTACCTTTAGTAGCTTCTTTAGCCAAGCCTCGCTTAATCAAGTAATTTTGTGCGTATCCATCAGGTACGTCCTTAACTTGTCCACGCTTACCTCGACCTCTAACATCTTGAGTAAAAATAACTTTCATATTTGTCCTTCCTAATCATTTTCTTTTTCATATTCATCAATTGCATCAAGCAATTTTTGTTTTGCTTCTTCAATAGTAACATCTTTAATCTGTGTTGCCGCATTAGAAAGATGTCCACCACCGCCCAATTTTTCCATAATAATTTGAACGTTGATCTTACCCATTGATCTAGCTGAAATACCAATCGTATTATCACTGCGCCGCGTAATTGCGAAACTAGCACCCACATTTTCCAAATCAAGTGCAGTATCAGCCGCCTGCGCTGTAATGATCGGATCTATAATCTTATCATCAGGTCCACATAATACGGCCATATGTGGCTTCACCATCTTCAAAGTGGCTACTAAATGCGTCCGTTCGAGGAAACTATCAATGTCCTCTTTCAAGAGCATGCTTACAACTGCTGAGTCAGCCCCGATTGAACGTAAGTAACTAGCCGCATCGAAGGTTCTAGTTCCTGTTCTCAACGAGAATTCCTTGGAGTCGACCACAATCCCGGCTAACATTGCTGTAGCTTCAATATCGGTCAAAACTCGCTTACCGTTAGCTGGCTGCTGATATTCAATCATTTCAGTGACCAATTCACAAGCCGAAGAAGCATATGGTTCAACATAGGTTAACATTGGATTTTCAGGGAATTCCTCGCCTCGTCTATGGTGATCAATAACGATGATTCGATTCTTCAAACGATCATAAAGTGACCGTGAGTAAGTAATTGAATACTTCGAATGATCAACCATTACCAACATTGACTTGTCAGTAACTTGAGCTAAAGCTACATCAGGGTTAATAAAAATATCCTTATCCTGATTTTTCTGTTGCATTAAGGTGACCAAGCGACCAACATCATAGTTTGTCTTATTAGTATCTAAAACAAAATTAGCTTTAACTCCGTGAAGACGAGCTAATTTTACTACGCCAATCCCACTACCGACTGAGTCCATGTCAGGACGCTGATGACCAACAACAAAAACTTGATCGGCATCTTTAAATAGTTCACTAATTGCTTGTGAAACCATTCTTGCTCTAACTCTAGTCCGCTTTTCCATCGGATTAGACTTACCGCCATAAAAGCGGGCGTCTTTACCGGGTTGACGTAAGACAACCTGGTCTCCACCTCGACCTAGGGCCAAATCCAAGTTAGATTGAGCCTGGTTGGCAATTTCAGACAAAGAATCACTCCCAAAAGCAATTCCCATAGATAAAGTAAGTGGCCTATTGTTTCTACTCGTTTCTTGACGCACCTTATCTAAAACAGAGAATTTGTCCTTCTCCATCTCAGCTAATTCTTGCATATGGATCAAGATCAAGAAATGGTCTTCATCAATCCGTTTTAAATATGCGTTAAACTTTTTCGCATAATCACTCAATGTATTTTGCACATATGAACTCATGCTGGTCAATTCTTGATCATGCATTGCTTCACTTAGCTCATCATAATTATCGATGAAAATTTGACCAATCGCTAATCGTTCAGCTTTATATTTATCTTCAATTTTGGCATAGCGCGTAATATCCAATAAATATATTACGCCTAAATTATTTTGGACCACCATTTCAAATCGGTGACCATCCCAATCAACCAGATGATTTTCTGCTGTTTTTGCCTCAATTGCTTCATTAAGTAGCTTATTCAGATCAGGGTCAACTGATTCAATTGTGTGCCCCACTAAATCTGTACTCTTTAAATATAATTGCAGATATGGATTAACCCACTGAATTTGGTGATCCGAATCATAAAGCAAAATTCCCAACGGCATCTTAATCATTGCTTCTTGTTCACTACGCTTTATCCGGTAAGACAAATTAACCGCAAAGCTATTTGCATTACCCGCTAAAATATAGGTCCCATAGATGGCAAAGGCAACGGTCAAAATAAAGACTAAAAGCATTGCCAAACCAAACAATGGATTCATAATCATCGCAATAATGCTTCCCAATAATGAAAGAGAAAGTGCAATGATTATAGAAGCTGTCAGCCGTGAATCCTTAATAAATTCAGGCAATTCTAGCTTACGTAAAAAATCCTTCATGAAGATCCTTCCTAATAGATATAGTATATCAGTGTTAATTATACCTTATTCCGGCTCATGATTGAAAACAGTAGGTACAATACGAAGAGAGAATTTTTTTAATTATTATACGAAAAAAGGACAGAACCTTGTGTCCTGTCCTTTTGGTTTATTTCGATCTAAATTAGTCTTCAGCAACGAATGGTAACAAGCCCATGATACGAGCTCTCTTAATTGCATTAGCTACTTTACGTTGGTTCTTAGCACTAGTGCCAGTAACACGACGTGGTAAAATCTTACCTCTTTCTGAGATAAAACGTTTCAACAGATCGACATCTTTGTAGTCAACGTAGTCGATGTGGTTAGCTGCGATGTAGTCAACCTTACGACGACGACGGCCGCCTCTTCTTTGTTGAGCCATGTTCTAGAATCCTTTCTTTAATTTAGTTTAAAATGGTAGATCGTCATCAGAAATATCAATCGTATCACCTGAGCCACTAAATGGATCTTGTGAATTATTTTGATTGTTATTAGTCTGTGAATTACCTTGTGATCCGCCATTATTTGGGAAATTGTTAGCAGGTTGACTGCCAGCATTTCCACTATTTGGTGTATAACCACCATTTTGACCGCGGGCTTCACGATCCTTGCGTGATTCGAGCAATGCGAAGTTATCAACAACAACTTCGGTTACATATACCCTTTGCCCATCTTTATTATCATAACTTCTGGTTTGAATTCGGCCATCAATTCCAACTAATGAACCCTTTGAAGTAAAGTTGCAGAAGTTTTCTGCTGACTTTCTCCAAATTACACAGCTGACGAAATCTGCGCCTCTCTCACCTTGGCTATTTGTAAATTGACGGTCAACAGCAAGAGTAAACGTAGCAACCGAGATTCCACTCCCAGTAGTACGTAATTCAGGATCACGTGTTAAACGGCCAACAAGTACAACTCTATTAATCATACTCATGTACCTTCCTTTCCTAAATCACATAACGGATAATAAATTAAAATTACTTATCTAACTTAACGGTCATTGAACGTAAGATAGCGTTGTCAATCTTTGACAAACGGCTAAATTCGTTAACTGCGTCAGCGTTGTCAGCAGTGAAAGTCATAATGTGGTAAGTACCTTCACGATACTTATCAATTTCATATGCGAAACGACGCTTGCCCCAGTCTTTGGATTCTACCATAGTACCACCGTTATCAGCGATAACCTTGTCGTAGTTTTCTACAACTGCCTTCTTGTTGTCTTCGTCAACATCTGGCTTGATGATGTAAGTTACTTCGTACTTTGTAGTTGCCATGACTATTGCACCTCCTTTTGGACTATATGGTTCTTGCTAAAATCAAGAACAAGGAGTAATGGAATATTACTCGCAATTTCTAATTTTAGCATATAAACAAAAAATTACCAAACAGTTTTCACGTGATCCTAACAGTTTTTTTACTGCTCATTATTTATTACGCAAAAAAGTTTGATAATTTTTTTAAAAGTTCAAAATTTTTGTTTTTCTTAATTAATTATTCATTTTTGGGCTCGTCATCGTCACCAGTTTGATCTTGTTCTTCTTCAGTCGGAACAATAGTTAAGCTTGCAACCTGACTGCCGTCATTGACTTTAATTAAGCGAACGCCCATTGTACTACGACCAGTTTGAGAAACATCCTCAATCTTGAAGCGAATCATAATCCCATCAGTAGTAATTACCATAACATCATTATTTGAGTTGATGATTGTTACGCCGGCCAAAGGACCATTCTTTTCAGTAATATTGGCAGTCTTAATGCCTTTACCGCCACGGCCTTTAACTGGATATTCTGCGGCTGGCGTCCGTTTGCCATAGCCCTTTTCAGAGATTACCAAGACTTGATCATCAGCACCTAAAACGCCAGATCCAACTACATAGTCATTCTCTCTTAAATTGATTCCGCGAACACCCGCAGCAGTTCTACCCATTGCCCGGACATCGTTTTCACTAAAGGTTACCGCATAACCTAAATGCGTTCCGATCAAGATATTTTGCTTACCATCAGTAGTCAAAACATTACTCAATTCGTCGCCATCCTTCAAGGTTAAGGCAATTAGACCACTATTTCTAATATTAGAAAATTCGCTAACGTGTGTCCGTTTAACGGTACCCATCTTGGTAATAAAGAACAAGTAATTGTCATCCGCATTTTCTGGAATGTTAATGACTGTTTGAACCTTTTCTCCCTTTTCCAATTGCAAAAGATTTACTACTGGTAAGCCTTTAGCCATACGGCCATATTCAGGAATTTCATAGGCCTTCTTAGAGTAAACCTTGCCGGCATTGGTGAAGAAGAGTAATAGATCGTGCGTACTTGAGTAAATCAAATGCTCAATAAAGTCGCCATCTTGTACACCCATTCCCTTGATACCTTTACCACCACGGTTTTGAGTCTTAAATTCCTGAATTGGCATTCTCTTAATATAGCCGTTATGGGTAACCGTCAACAGAATATTTTGCTTTTCAATCAAATCTTCATCTTCAATTGAAACGACTTCGCTAGCACCAATTTCGGTTCTTCGCTTATCACCGAATCGTTTTTGAATATCAAGCAATTCGTCATAGATAATTTGGTCAATTCTCTCAGGCTTAGCCAAAATATCTTTGTAGTCAGCAATTTTAGCTTGTAATTCCTTGTATTCAGCTTCTACCTTATCGCGCTCCAAGCCAGTCAAGCGAACCAAACGCATGTCTAAGATAGCCTGAGATTGCTTATCATCAAGGCCAAAGCGGCTAATCAAAGTTGCTTTAGCAATGTCACTTGATTGACTATTGCGTATAATGTGGACAATTTCATCAATATTGTCCAGAGCGATTCTTAACCCTTCAAGGATGTGGGCTCTTGCCTCTGCCTTAGCTAACTCGAATCTTGTTCTGCGAGTTACAACATCTTCTTGGTGATCCAAGTAATATTGCAGCATTTGCTTCAAGGTTAAAAAGTGTGGCGCACCATCAACAATAGCCACCATATTCATACCAAAGTTAGCCTGCATTTGAGTTTGCTTGAATAAATTATTCAAAACAACGCTAGCACTAGCATCACGGCGAATATCAATGGTAATCCGCATCCCTGTCTGGTCTGATTCATCACGCACACCAGTAATTCCATCGATAGTCTTTTCTCGAGCCAAATCAGCAATTTTCTTCACCAATTCAGCCTTGTTTACCATAAATGGAATTTCGCTCACAATTATGCGCTCGCGGCCGCTCTTTTCAGTCTCAATATTGGTTTTGGCGCGAACAACAATGTTACCCTTACCACTCTCATAAGCACGGTAGATACCACCACGTCCCATAATAATTCCGCCAGTTGGAAAATCGGGACCTGGGATAACTTTCATCAAGTCCTTGGTTGTAGCATCAGGATTTTTCATTAACATGTGCAAACCACTAATAACTTCAGTCAAGTTATGTGGCGGGATATTTGTTGTCATCCCAACGGCAATCCCGTTAGCACCGTTAACAAGCAAGTTAGGAATTCTAGCAGGTAAGACAACCGGTTCATTTTCGGTATCATCATAGTTTCTTTGCCAATCAATGGTGTTTTTGTTGATATCGCGCAACATTTCCACAGCAATTTTACTCATTCTTGCTTCGGTATAACGCATTGCGGCTGGCTCATCACCATCGACAGAACCGAAGTTACCGTGACCATCGACTAACATGTAACGGTATGAGAAATCTTGTGCCATGTGTGCCATAGCAAGATAGATTGAGGAATCACCATGGGGGTGGAACTTACCCATAACTTCCCCAACAATTCTGGCACTCTTCTTGTATGGTTTATCAGGCGTTACACCCAACTCGCTCATACCGTAAAGAATACGACGTTGTACGGGCTTTAAGCCATCACGAACATCAGGTAAAGCACGTGCAACAATAACTGACATTGCGTAATCCAAAAATGAACTACGCATCATGCTAGTTAGATCGACGTTTTTAATTCTACGATCTTGAGTTTGATTCTCGTCCATCTAATCCTCCTATGCATCCAAGTTTTCAACATATTTAGCATTCTTTTGAATAAAGTCACGTCTTGGTGAAACTTCATTTCCCATTAAGAGCTCAAAGACTGCGTCAGCATCTTTAGCATACTCAGGACTTACCCGATCCAGTCTTCTATTTTCTGGATTCATAGTAGTTTCCCACAACTGCTCTGGGTCCATTTCACCTAACCCCTTGTAACGTTGCACAGTAGGCTTGGGACTTGGTTGCAAGCTACCTAAGTAATCATGCAATTCTTCGTCAGTATCAAGATATCTGACCACTTTCCCCTGACGAACTTGGTATAGAGGTGGCTTGGCGATATAAACGTAGCCCTTGTCGATCATTGGGCGCATATAGTTATAGAACAAGGTCAACAGCAGGGTTCTAATGTGGGCACCATCGACATCGGCATCAGTCATGATAATCAATTTGTGATAACGTGCCTTTGAAACGTCAAAGTCAGCACCAAAGCCTGTTCCTAAAGCTGTGAATAAAGATCTAATTTCTTGGTTAGCCAAGATTCGATCCATCGAAGCTTTTTCAACATTTAAAATCTTACCTCTGATTGGCAAAATAGCCTGTGTTAAACGTGATCTACCTTGCTTAGCAGATCCGCCGGCTGAGTTACCCTCGACGATAAACAGTTCTGAAATACTTGGATCGTTACTTGTATTGTCGGCTAACTTACCTGGTAAATTAGCAATTTCTAGCCCTGACTTCTTTCTTGTCACTTCACGCGCACGCTTAGCAGCAGTTCTAGCTCGTTCGGCTAATTGACCTTTTTCAACAATTTTGCGACCAACTGATGGATTTTCCATCAAGAAGCGACTAAAGGTTTCAGAAAAGGCCTTATCTACAGCAGTTCTAGCATCTGAATTGCCCAACTTTGTCTTAGTCTGACCTTCAAATTGCGGACTAGGGTGCTTAACTGAGACAATAGCTGTCATTCCTTCACGAATGTCTTCACCGGAAAGATTATCGTCCTTATCTTTCAAGATCTTAGACTTATGTGCATAGTCATTAACCACGCGTGTTAACGCAGTCTTAAAACCAGCCTCGTGCATCCCACCTTCATAGGTGTGAATATTATTGGCAAAAGTCATCAAAGTAGTCTTATAGCCATTTGTATATTGCAAAGCCACTTCAACATCAATGCCATTATAGGTGCTTTCAACATAAATTGGATCATCAAATAATACTTCTTGTCCCTTGTTCAAAAAGGCAACGTATTCCTTAATCCCACCTTCAAACTTATACACATCTGTTTCGGCAGTGTCTTTACGCTTGTCAGTAAAGGTTAAAGTTAATCCCTTGTTCAAAAAGGCCAATTCACGGATTCTGTTCTTCAAGATCTTGTCATCAAAAACAATAGTTTCTGTGAAAATATCTGGATCTGGATAGAAGTGAACAATCGTCCCATGTTCATCAAGTGGAACCGTGCCAATTTGTTTCATCTCATCCTTAACACGGCCATGATCGAAATCGATAAAGTACTTTTTGCCATCACGCATTACGGTAACATCAAGTTTAGTGGACAGAGCGTTAACTACTGAAGCCCCAACTCCGTGCAAACCACCAGAAACCTTATATCCACCACCGCCGAATTTACCACCGGCGTGAAGTACAGTAAATACAGTCTCTAATGCAGGACGACCTGTTTTTTCTTGAATATCTACAGGAATCCCACGTCCATCATCTTGAACGGTGACACTACCATCTTCGTTAATCGTAACTTCAATCTTGGTCGCAAAACCAGCAAGTCGTTCATCAATACTGTTATCAATAATTTCCCACACTAAGTGGTGCAATCCCTGAGAACTAGTCGAACCGATATACATACCTGGCCGCTTACGTACAGCTTCTAGACCGCCAAGAACCTGAATTTGACTGGCATTATACTTGTCAGCCTCTTTTTCATATTTTTTGACCTTTTCAAGATTTTCTTTTGAATTATCAGCCATTTAATTCTCCTTCTCCAAACTAATTTTGCCTGATTGAATGTGATACACACGCGGCTTTTTAATTATTTCCCAGGAAATCCCCTCTAAGTCAGTCGTAGTAATAAAGGTTTGCGTTTTCCCATGAATATAATTAAGTAGCGCACTTTGTCGACCATGATCTAACTCGCTCATTACATCATCCAGCAAGAGTAAAGGATACTCATCTGTTAGTTGATGCACCAATTGAATTTCCGCCAGCTTGACGCTAAGTGCAATTGAACGCTGCTGCCCTTGCGAAGCATAAAGATGTGCATTTTGACCATCAAGTTTAAATTCAATATCATCACGGTGCGGCCCAGAAGTAGTTGTCCCCTTGCGAATTTCACTTGCCTTATTTCGTGCATAACTTGCTAAAATCTTTTGATAAATTTCTTCTGTACTGTCATCAGCTTGGATGTCAGCCACTGATGGATGATAAGCAATTGAAAGCTGCTCACTGCCCAAACTAATATGTGCATAAGCATCGCTAGCATAGTGACTAAGATACTTAAGAAATTTAAATCGTCGAAAGACAACTTCAGCGGCGATACCAGCTAGTTGATCTGAAAGTACATCTAAAAAGACCTGATCCTTTGCCTTACCTTTAGCTAGCTGCTTCAGATAATTATTCTTTTGAATTAAAACTTGCCGATACTTACTTGCGAAGTATAAATACTCTGCATTTATTTGACCAAATTCTTGATCCATAAATCTCCGCCGTAGTGCTGGTGCACCCTTGATCAACTCGAGGTCTTCCGGTGAAAATAAAATCGCATTCAGCTGACCTACGTATTTAGACAACTTCGCCTGCTCAACTCGATTAATCCATACTTTTTTACCTTTTTGGGTGATCAAAACACGTAAATCAAGCTCCACCTGGCTTTTATGTACATGCCCAAGTAAATTGGTAAACTCACCGCCGAAACCAATTAAATCTTTATCATTATTGGTCCTATGTGAACGTGTTAATGCTAAAAAATAGATTGCCTCTAGCAAATTGGTCTTGCCCTGAGCATTTTTGCCAATAAAAATATTGACGTTTGAATCAAAATTTACGTCAAGCTTTTTTAAATTACGAAAATTCTGTACAGTAAAATGATCAAGATACATTGACTTCCCTACCGAAACTCATATTCTTGGCCATTAACCACTACGTGATCACCAACATGCATCTTTTTGCCTCTTCGATCTTCAAGTTCACCATTTAAAGTTACTGGATTATCTTTTAAGTACCATTTAGCTTGTCCACCTGATGAAATAATGCTCTCTTCCTTCAGGAATTGCCCCAAAGTAATATGATCGCCGTCAACTTTAAAATACTTAATAATGCTCACCTTCAATACGCTTTATACCTATATAATTATATTAGTTTTCAACACAAATAACAAACTAAATCGCTCTTATAAGCCTTTTCAGAGCTTTTTTTCAAAATAACCTAATCACACTAGCACGGTAAAAAAATAAATATACGCCAATATTTTGCGTTTTCGTTTAAAAGCAAAATAAAAAGTCGCCTTATTTGACGACTTTTTATGACCTAAATATTGTGTACTTGATTAATATGTTCTAACTGGCGTAATTAATTGCACAAATTCAATGTCTTCTTTATCTGGATTAATGATAAATGGACGAAGTGGCTTAGTAAAACTCATAATTACAGAATCTGTTACTGAAGCTCTTAACGCATCACGCATATAGTCAGGGTTGAAGGAAATCTCTAAATTGTTTCCTTCAAGATTTCTGAAGCTAACATCTTCTTCAACATTACCAATTTCCGCAGATTTACCTGATAACTTAGCTGATTGATTTTCTATATCTAAAGTCAAAGTAACCACGTTGTTACGGCCAGCATGAGTTAACAAACTGGCACGTTCAAGGGCACTAGATAATTCGGAAATGTCAAATTCAACACTAGTGGTCTTTTCAGTCGGAATCAAGCGATCAGTGTCTGGATAATTTCCGTCCAAAAGACGTGAATAGAAGGACAAGTTGCCAATTACAAATAAAGCTTGGTTATCACCTGGGCAAACTTTAACTTCTGGATCAGCTTCACCAATGATTCTAGCTAATTCCTGCAAACTTTTACCAGGAATAATCAAATCAGTTTCAGCTTGAGGTCCGTTTTCTAAAGCAATTGTTCTTTGAGATAAACGGTGGGAATCAGTTGCGACAGCTTTAATTTTATCTGGACTAAAGAAGAAACGTACCCCAGTTAAAATTGCTCGTGTTTGATCATTGGAAGTAGCAAATTGCGTTTCATTAATGATTTCACGGAAAGTTTTACCAGAAATAGTGAATGAAGCAGCATCTGAAATTTCTGGTAAACGTGGATAGTTATTAGCATCTAAACCATTAATTGTAAATTCACTATTTTCAGATATGATCTGAGTTTGAAAACTTTCTTTTACTTCAAATGAGAAGTCTTTACCAGGCAATTTTTTTACGATCTCACTAAAGAATCTAGCTGGTAAAACAATAGAACCTGTAGATTCCACATTTAAATCATCATTGACTGGAATTTGAATTTCAATTGAAATATCTGTATCACTACCGGTTAGCGTAAGTTCATCTTCTGTTAAGTCTAACTTAATTCCACTAAGAATTGGAATAGTAGCTCTTGATGAGATGGCCCGCATTACATTATTGAGGTTTTCGATAAACAGATTGCGATTAATTGTAAACTTCATGTTTTTCCTCCCAAGAATAGCTGTGTGATTTCTCTTTATTAGTAATTATATAATTAATTAGTAGTAGTAGGGCCTGTGAGTTCTGTTGAAAACTCATATGAAGCCTAAAATAACGGACTTGTTACGGTTAAAAACTTGTGTAAAACTTGTTTATTTTTCCACAGTGGATAACTTTTAGTGCTCCAAAATTTGCTTTAGGTCAAAGACAGCAGTTTTGATATCAGAATCAAGTTTCATCTGCTTGTCGATTTTATCATAAGCATGCATGACAGTGGTATGATCTTTTCCCCCAAATTCTTGACCAATTTTTGGCAAACTGGCATCTGTTAATTCACGAGAAAGATACATTGCTATTTGCCGAGGAACTACAATCTGCCGTACACGCTTTTTACCCTTTAATTCAGCAGTTGAAGTTTGGAAATAGTTTGCGACAACCTCCTGTATTTTAGAGATTTGTAATCCACGATTTTTTTGAACTAATTTGAGGTCAACTAATGCTTCACGCGCAAGGTTAACGTCAATATCTGCTTTTTCAATTGTGGCATAAGCTTGAACTTTAACTAAAGCCCCTTCAAGTTCTCTAATGTTAGTATCAACTTGAGATGCAATATAGTTAAGCGTACCATCATCGATAGTCAAACCTTCTGTTTCAGCTTTGCGTCGCAAAATAGCGATTCTGGTTTCCAAATCGGGAGGCGTAATTTCGACTTGCAAGCCCCATGTAAATCGAGAAACTAAACGCTCTGATAGATCTGGGATTTCTGTAGGCAACCGATCGCTAGTCATTACGATCTGTTTTTGATCGTTATAAAGTGTCTCAAAAGTATGGAAGAATTCCTCTTGAATCCCCTCTTTTTTGGCAAAAAATTGAATATCATCAACTAAAAGCAGGTCACAAGTTCTGTATTTTTCGCGGAATTTGTCCTGCGTTTTATTTTTGATGGAATTAATGAAGTCATTAACAAAAGTTTCACTCTGTATATAGACAACTTTTGCGTTAGGTCGCTCTGCTAGCATTTGATGCCCAACAGCTTGCATCAGGTGTGTTTTACCTAAACCAACGCCACCAAAAATAAATAAAGGATTGTAAAAACTACCAGGACTGTCGGCTACAGCAAGTGCAGCACCGGCGGCCAACTTGTTTCCCTCACCTTGAACGAAGTTATCAAAAGTGTATTTTTCGTTTAACTTCAAGTCTTTAGTGAATTCTTTTTCTGGCAAATTAGGCTGTTGAACTTGCGCTTCACGCTTTGGCGCAGGTGTTACGATCCTTTCTGTAATATCCGCATCTTCAGATATTTTAAATACAGGTAAGATCTCGATGTCGGCATAACCGTAGGCAGATTGAATCAATTGAGAAGATAGATTCTTTTCCCAGTAACCTTTAGAAACAGGATTTTGAACTAAAATTTTTAATTCATGTGTTTTTCCATTATATGAAATAGGTTTAGTATTTTTGAACCATGCATTGTAGGCAACTTCGTTGAAACGAGCACGCATCTCGTCATTAAAGTGTTCCCAAAATTTATTAATGTCGAACAATGTACATTCCCCCAGTTAGTAAAAAGCAAATTTATTTTACCATTTACTTAACTGGTTTTCCACAGGTGAAAAAGAAATCAACAAAGTACACAGCCTGTTGATAACTATTAAAGCGATATGCACATTTTGACATGATAAGAGCAAAACTGTTAATTTATGCACAGTACAGCTGTGAATTATGGATATTATTCTATCAATACTTGAGGTAAAATACCATATGCGTTATCCACATGGTGTGAATTAAGTTTTTAACACCATGTGAGTTGTGGAAAACGTTGGGAATTATCTTGTGGAAATTATACGTAAGAAAAATATTTTATTTTTTATCCACATGAAAAACAATGAATTTTTAGAAAATATTCACGGGATTTAAAAGTCTTTTTTTCTTAAAATACTTGGTTTTTATGGCTTTTCGTGCTATCCTTAATAAGAAATTGTGCAATTGGCACAAAAATTTATGGAGGTGCAGTTTAATATGACAACTAAGAGAACTTACCAACCTAAGAAGCGTCACCGTTCACGTGTTCACGGTTTTATGAAGCGTATGAGCACATCAAATGGCCGTAAGGTTTTAGCAAGACGCCGTGCAAAAGGTAGAAAAGTCTTATCTGCTTAAACCACTGAATCCCAGTGGTTTTTTTAGTCTACTAGAGTGGAATGAAACGTTTTGAGAAAGTCTTATCGAGTAAAATCTGAAAAAGATTTCCAGCAAGTTTTCGAATCTGGCGACTCAGTCGCTAACCGAGCTTTTGTCATTTATAAGGTAGAAAAAACAGAAAATAAACACTTTCGAGTAGGAATTTCTGTGGGCAAAAAGGTTGGTCATACCGCAGTCGCACGTAATCGACTCAAGCGTTATATTCGGGCCGTGATTGATGAAGAAAAATTGCAGATTAATCCGCATGTTGATTTTTTAATCATTACGCGACCTTATGCTCGCGATTTTAATATGGCTCAGGTGCGTAAAAACTTGCTTCACGCATTATCGTTAGCTCATATTATTGAAGAAATGCCAGATAAAGTTGAGGAAAAATAGATTGAAGGACATTCTGACCAAGAGAAATGTCAAACGTCTTCTTGCAGTCTTAGCAGTAGCAATACTTGCTGTTGTATTGACAGGATGTGCTACTACGGGAGCAAATGGTCAAGCAACGCCAATCTCACATACAAGTGGTAATTGGTGGGACCGTTGGATCGTTTATTACATGTCAGCTTTTATTTTGTGGCTAGCTAAGTTAATGGGGAACAGTTATGGCTGGGCAATTATTGTCTTCACCGTCATTGTTCGTGTCATCTTAGTACCTTTGAATGCTATTTCAATTCGAAGTACTACTAAGATGCAAAGCATTCAACCACAAATTAATGAGTTGCGTAAGAAATATCCAGGACGTGACACTGAATCAAGAACATTATTACAACAAGAAACTAACAAGCTTTATAAAGAAGCAGGCGTAAATCCTTATACTGGATGTTTGCCTGTCCTGATCCAGTTGCCAGTTATGTATGCACTGTATGGTGCGATTTTACGTACACCACAGTTACAAACTGGGCGCTTCTTATGGATGGATTTAAGCAAGCCCGATCCATATTACATCATGCCTATTTTAGCAATGATCTTTACGTTCTTATCGACGTATATTAGTCAATTATCGACGCCAAAATCATCGCAAAATGGAATGACCAAAGTAATGATGTACGGAATGTCTATCATGGTTGGTGTGATGGCCTTAAACTTCCAGTCAGCTATTACACTTTACTGGGTAATTTCCAACTTGTTCCAGGCGCTTCAAACCTTTATCTTGCAAAACCCTATTAAATATAGAAGAGAGCAAGAAGCAAAGGCTGAGGCTGAGCGTGAACGCAAACGTAAACTAAGAAGGGCTTACAAGCGTTTAGGACGCAAAAAGAAATAAAAGAATATTAGTCTAAAATGATTTTTAGATAAAGTAGTCAAAGTGCTTTATCCATCATGGTTATTCGTGGTGGTATAATGCGCTTTTTTTATTGAGAAAAGGGAAGAATTATGGCTCAAACTTTGACAGAGTTCGATACTATTGCAGCAATTTCAACCCCCATCGGTGAAGGCGGAATTTCAATCGTAAGAATGTCTGGTGAGGATGCAATTAAGATTGCTGATAAGGTTTTTAAAGGCGAAGATCTAAGCAAGGTGCCGACACATACTATTCACTATGGTCATATTATCGATCCGGATACTGGGAAAACGATTGATGAAGCAATGGTGACAGTGCTGCGTGCGCCCAAGACCTTTACACGTGAAGATATTGTAGAAATCAATTGCCATGGCGGAATCGTTGTAACTAATCATATTTTACAATTGTTGCTGAGTCACGGTGCGCGAATGGCTGATCCTGGTGAATTTACTAAACGTGCTTTTGTGAACGGACGAATTGACTTAACTCAAGCTGAGAGTGTGATGGATATCGTTCGGGCCAAGACGGATAAGGCACGACAAGTGGCTGTTGGTCAATTAGCTGGTGGATTGTTACACAAGATTCAGGCAATGCGGCAGGAAATTCTGAATACTTTGGCTAACGTTGAGGTTAATATCGATTATCCAGAGTATGATGCAGATACTGTTACCGCAAAACAGATGGCAGACACATCTAGATCAGTAATTGATAAAATTAATCGCTTATTGAAGACAGCACAAGAAGGAAAAATCTTGCGCAATGGTTTGGCTACTGCAATTGTTGGTCGTCCTAATGTGGGAAAGTCTTCTTTATTGAATTATCTGACTCAAAGCGACAAAGCGATTGTGACCGATGTGGCTGGAACAACGCGTGATACGCTAGAAGAATATGTGTCTGTAAAAGGAGTACCGCTAGAGCTAATTGATACTGCTGGAATCCACCACACTGAAGATAAGGTGGAAAAAATTGGTGTAGAAAGATCAAAAAAGGCCTTGGAGCGAGCAGATCTGGTCTTGTTGTTAATCGATGCTAGTCAAGCATTAACAGCTGAAGATCAAGCCTTAATTGAAGCAACAAAGGACAAGAAGCGAATCGTGATCTTAAATAAGTCGGATTTAGGTCAAAAAATAACAACTACTGAGATGGAGAAACTAACGGGTAGTGATGTTATTTCAACTTCGATTTTGAAAGAACAAAACTTAGATGCGCTTGAAGAATTGATTAATAAGCTATTTTTTGCTGGGATTGAAAATTCTAATGATCAAATTATGGTAACCAATCAACGCCAAGCTTCCTTATTGCATAAGGCTAAGAAAGAATTGGAAGATGTAATTCAAGCAGTTGAAGATGGCGTCCCTGTTGATATTGCACAAATTGATTTTACTGGTGCTTGGGATACTTTAGGTGAAATCACTGGTGAAAGTGCCCCAGATGAATTAATCACGCAATTATTTAGTCAATTCTGTTTAGGAAAGTAGGATGAAAATGGTTAAAACATATGATTCAAATGAATATGATGTAATCGTTGTCGGTGCTGGGCATGCTGGATGTGAAGCTGCGTTGGCAAGTGCCCACATGGGACAAAAAACTTTGCTGGTTACGATTGGTTTGGATATGGTGGCCTTTATGCCATGTAATCCATCTGTTGGTGGACCAGCTAAAGGGACAGTTGTCCGTGAGATTGATGCTTTAGGTGGTCAAATGGGAAAGAACATTGATGCTACCTATATTCAAATGCGGATGTTAAATACGGGTAAGGGGCCAGCTGTGCGTGCGCTACGTGCTCAAGCTGATAAGTGGCAATATCATGAACACATGAAGGATACGATCGAAAATACGCCCAACTTGACCTTGCGTCAGGCTATCGTGGATGAATTGGTAGTTGAAGATGGCGTCTGCAAAGGTGTGATTACCAATACTGGTGCGAAGTATCATGCTAAAAGCGTTGTTTTGACTACAGGTACAGCGGCTCGCGGTAAAATTATTATTGGGGAATTGACTTATTCTTCAGGTCCAAATAACACTACTCCTTCAATTAAGCTGTCGGAAAATCTAGAAAAGTTAGGTTTTAAGCTGCGTCGTTTTAAAACCGGTACTCCTCCACGTGTTAACGGCAATACAATTGACTATTCTAAAACTGAGGAAGAACCTGGTGATAAAACCCCACGGCACTTTTCATATGAAAGTCGTGATGAAGATTATTTACAAAAACAAATTTCTTGTTGGATGACTTATACTAATCCAACCACACACACGATTATTAGAAACAATCTTGACCGTGCACCGATGTTCTCTGGAATTATCAAGGGTGTAGGCCCACGTTATTGTCCTTCAATTGAAGACAAAGTTGTCCGCTTTGCAGATAAGGATCGCCACCAAATTTTCCTTGAACCAGAAGGAAAGACTACCAAGGAAGTTTATGTAGGCGACTTTTCAACTTCAATGCCAGAAGAAATTCAATTAAAGATGATTCATTCTGTTGCGGGATTAGAACATGCGGAAATGATGCGACCAGGATATGCAATTGAATACGATGTGGTTGAACCATGGCAATTGAAGCATACTTTGGAAACCAAAAACGTAAAGCATTTATTTACTGCAGGCCAGATGAATGGAACATCAGGTTATGAAGAAGCAGCTGGTCAAGGTTTAATTGCAGGAATTAATGCGGCATTATCTGCTCAAGATAAGCCAGGATTTACCTTAGGCCGTAACGATGCTTACATTGGCGTGTTAATCGATGACTTGGTAACCAAAGGGACGAATGAACCATATCGTCTACTTACTAGTAGAGCAGAATATCGTTTGATTTTACGCAATGATAACGCAGACTTGCGTTTGACTGAATATGGTCATGATCTGGGCTTAATTTCTGACGAACGCTTCGCACGATTTGAAGAAAAGAAGCATGCGATTGAAGATGCAAAGACGAGACTGCATGAAATTACGGTTCATTTAACTGATGAGGTGCAGGAATTTTTGCAAAGTATTGGTCAGGAACCAATGAAGGCCGGTGTTAAGGCCGATGTTTTCTTGCGTCGCCCTAATGTTACTATTGCTGATATTGAACGGTTAACTGGTGAAAAAGTTCCAGGCGATCGTTACGTTAAAGAACAAGTTGAGATTGGTATCAAGTATGCTGGCTATATCAAGAAAGAAGAAACCAGAATTGCTCGCTTAAAGAGACAAGAAGCCAAAAAAATCCCAGCAGATATTGATTATGACCAAATCGAAGGTTTAGCTACTGAGGCACGGCAAAAATTTGAAAAAATTCGTCCTGAAACTTTAGCTCAAGCAGAACGAATTTCAGGAGTTAACCCAGCTGACTTGGCAATCTTGAGTGTTTACATTCAAAATGGGCGTTACTCTAGAGTGAAAAAGTAGAATAGCACAAAAATAGCGTAGGAATAGTATTCTACGTTATTTTTATGCGCAAAATTATAAAATAACGTTTTTCTAAATTGGATAGCTATGAAATAAATTGTAAAAAATTTTTTCTTAAATTTTTACTATAAGTAACAATGAATATACATAAAATAAGTGAAATTTAGTATAATAATGTTCATCAAATCACAATATAAAACGCTACCATTCAGCTTTTTGAGATATTGAATTTGGTAAAGCTTGTGAAGTGATTATTATTACAAAAGCGTTTTCATTTGCGTAATAACGGTGATTTTATCGGTTTGCAAATGTGAAAAAAAGTGTTTTAATACATTATGAAAGAACAAAAGTTAAGGAGATGCACTTATATGACAAAAATTAATGGTTCTGATGCAATGCTTAAAGTTATTTACGATTGGGGAATTGATCATATCTACGGTTTCCCAGGTGGTTCATTCGACTCAAGTATGAACGCTATCTATGACTTTAGAGATAAGATGAAATTTATTGAAGTACGTCACGAAGAAGCTGGTGCTTTAGCTGCTTCTGCAGAATATAAGTTAACTGGTAAGTTGGGTGTATGTTTCGGTTCAGCTGGTCCTGGTGCTGCCCACTTATTCAATGGTTTGTATGATGCTAAGTTTGACAAGACTCCAATGGTAGCAATTGTTGCTAACGTTCCAACTAGCCGTCAAGATATTGACTTCTTCCAAGCTTTTGATGAAGACAAGTGGTTCTTGAACGCTAGTGTTTGGTGCCGCCAAGCTAAGACCGCTGAACAAATTCCAATTTTAACTGATGAAGCTATCCGTCAAGCCTACGCAAAAAAGGGTCCTGCAGTTATCATTATTCCTAAGGACTACGGTTGGCAAAAGATTGATGACAACTTCCGTGTAAACAAGGATGCTCATCCAGCAGACAATTATCCAGCACCAACTAAGGCTTCAGTTGAAGAAGCTGTTAAGCTTTTGAAAGAAGCTAAGAACCCAACCATGTACATTGGTTTAGGTGCAAAGGATGCTGGTGAAGAAGTTAAGGAATTTGCTGAAAAGTTCAAGACCCCTATTATGTCATCATACTTAGGCAAGGGTGTAGTAGAAGACAAATTCCCAGCATACATGGGTACTATCGGCCGTATCGGACCTAAGGCTGCTCAAGAAGTCCAAAGCGCAACTGACTTAGTTGTTTGGGTAGGTAACAACTCACCATTCTCAGTTTTATGGTTCCCTAAGGATGCTAAGGTTATTCAAATTGATGTTGATTCAGCTAAGTTTGGTAAGCGTCACTCAACTGATGTTTCAATGCTTGCAGATGCTAAGAAGGCTTTGAGAGCAATTATTGACGCTGGTGAAGAACGTAGCGAATCACCACTTTACAAGGCTGCTATTGCAGACCGTGAGAACTGGGATGCATGGCAAGCAAGCTTTAAGAACTCAGATGAAATGCCTGTACGTCCTGAACCAATCTGGGATGTTATCAACAAGAAGGCTGATGATAACGCCATCTTTGCTATTGATGTTGGTAACGTTAACGTTGACTCATGCCGTCTTTTGAACTTGCATGATGATCAAAAGTGGACTACTTCAGGCTTGCACGCAACTATGGGTTATGGTGCTCCAGCTGCTCTTACTGCAGCAACTGTTTACCCAGACCGTGAAGTATGGCAATTAGCTGGTGACGGTGGTTTTGCTATGATGAACCAAGAACTTCTTACTATGGCTCGTTACAACATGCATATTTTGAACATCGTCTTCACTAATGAAACTTTGGGTTTCATCCAAGCAGAACAAGAAGATGAATCTAACCAACCATTATCTGGTGTTATTATCCCTGATAACGACTGGGCAAAGGTTGCTGAAGGTATGAATGTTAAGGGTGTAACGGTTCGCACCAAGAAGGAATTCGAAGATGCTGTCGACGAATTCAAGAAGATGGACGGTCCAATGTTGATCGACGTCAAGTACACTCACGAAATGCCTTACTCAACTGAATTGAACTCACTTGACGACCCAGCCTTTGTCAAGAAGTATCAAGCTGAAGACTTGAAGCCATTCAGTTACTTTGCAGAAAAGTACGGCTTAGAAGCTGACGCTGCAACAGGTGCATCTCAACATGAAGAATCAGAACCAGAAGAGGATCCTGCTCCTGATACGGTTTCAGGTGCTTCACAACACTAATTTGGTTGAGTAATTATAAAGAAGCGAGACGTTTGTCCCGCTTTTTTGTATGGGAAAATATTTCCTGGGAAATAGCCTCATTTTATATACGATTTTAAATATAAAATAGTCTGTTGGCTAGTAAATAGAATACAGATGCTTATAATAGACAGTGTTGGATATGAATTAATGCTTATTAGCCAATAAGCACTATGTGTAAAAAGATGCTAAATTATGAAATCTAAAAAAGTTCTAATTAGTTTACTTGCAGCATTATTTTCAGCATCGTCTGTCACTGCCAACGCTGCAGACAACAGCAATTCAACTGCAGTAGCTAAGTTTGATAAAGCTATAACAATTAAAAATATTCCTCGACTTAGCAAGTGGAGCTACATTGTAACTGTAAACTCCGATTCTCAACCTATTTCTGTGGGCAAAGATAGTTATCAAAAAATGCTATTAGAAAAAACGAGTATGACTTTAATTTAGCTGTTAAAGCAGCCAAAAAGCTAAAGGGTCAACAATGTAAATTTGTTCTAGCATCTTTAAAACAGGCTAAAAAGGATGGATACATTACCGAGCTAACATTACCATTAGTATTTAACATTTTACTTTGGGGTATTGATCAATAAAAGTAATATTTCCTAGGAAATATTACCGAGCAGTGTGTGAAACACTTTTACCCAATAACAAAAAATTATTAACTAGATTTTAAAAAGCGAAACCTTTTGGTTTCGCTTTTTAACCGCTAAAACGTATAATAATAACTGATGAATTTTGATTAAATGGAGGATGTTAAAGATATGCAACAATTCGGCGTTATTGGTTTGTCTGTTATGGGCAAAAACCTTGCTTTAAATGTTAGAAACCATGGCTTTTCCGTTTCAGGTTTCTCAATTGATAAGCCAGAAGTTGATGCTTTCGCAAAATACGAAGATGATAAATTAAAGCCTTGCTACACCTGGGAAGAGTTCGTAAACTCACTTGAAAAGCCACGCAAGATTTTGATTCAAATTATGGCAGGCGATCCAGTGGACCAAACTTTGCAAAAATTGCTGCCGCTTTTGGATAAAGGCGATATTTTAATCGATGGTGGTAACTCAAATTATCACGATACTAACCGTCGTTTCCACGAAATGGAAAAGCACGGCATTCATTTTATTGGTATGGGTGTTTCCGGTGGTGAAGAGGGTGCCTTGAATGGTCCAGCTTTGATGCCAGGTGGTGATGAACCAGCCTATAAGGAAGTTGCTCCAATTCTTGAAGCTATTGCCGCTAAGAATACTGAAGGCAAGCCATGTGTCTACTACATGGGACCTGAAGGTGCTGGTCACTATGTCAAAATGGTGCACAATGGTATCGAATACGGTATTATGCAGGAATTTTCAGAAGTTTACAACTTACTCCGTGACGTTGCTCACAAGAGCGATGATGAAATGTCAGAAATTTTTGATAAATGGAATCATGGTAAGGTAGAAGCATATCTTAGCGAAATCACTTCAAAGGTTTTGGCACAAAAAGATGATTTAACGCCAGATCACGTAATCGATCACATTTTGAACGTTGCTTCATACAAAGGTACTGGTAACTGGATGCTCGAAGATGGTGTTGCACTTGGCGCTCCTGTAACGGTGGTAGCCGAGGCTGTAATGGCACGTTTCATGAGTAAGCAAGCACACTTGGTAATTGAAAAGGGCGTTAAACCAACTAAGTTTGAATACAATGGTGAAATCCCTGATGATATGGTTGACGTGTTCGAAAAATCATTGCAATTAGCCCAAGCTGTCGCATATGCTCAAGGTTTCCAACAATTGACTATGGCCGCAGAAGCTTACGATTGGGACTTAAGATACAAGTCAATTGCTCAAGATTGGGAAGCAGGTTGTATCATTCGTTCCGCAATGCTTAAGGATATTGAAAAAGCCTATGACAAGAACGGTAAGCTCATGAATTTATTCCAAGACGATTACTTCCGTAAGTTGATGGAAGAAAACTTGCCAGCGCTTCGTAAATCAGTTGAGTTTGCTACTAAGTGTGGTGTGCCAACTCCAACTTTGAGCGCAGCTCTTAACTGGTTGGAATCAATCTTTAATCCAAACTTGCCAGCTAATATGATCCAAGGCCAACGTGACTACTTCGGTGCGCACACTTACCTTAGAAATGATCGTGAAGGCGTCTTCCACACCGAATGGTATGAAGAAAAATAATTAGTTTCACATGAAACAAAAAAGTCAGTTAGAACATTTCTAGCTGGCTTTTTGTTGTACAATAGTTTGTGACACGTTTTTTTATTGTGAGGGAGAAAGTAATGAAAGATGAGGCAAACAGAACTAATATTAAACTGTTGCTCCAAGCACTACTTGTCGGAATATGTACCGGCGTAGTAGTTGGTTTATTTAGATTTGGAATCGAAAAGACATCTGGTTTTTGGTTATACTTGTTTCAATTAGCGCACCAGAATCCGTTGTGGTTTATTGCGATTATCATTGGCTTTATTGCGGTAGCGGTAATTGCTGGTTATTTTGTTAAACAATATCCCCATGTTGGTGGTTCTGGTATTCCAGAAGTAAAATTGCAACTGCAAGGGAAGCTATCACTACAATGGTTTCCAATTTTATGGCGGAAATTAATCGGTGGTATCTTGGTTATCGGCACAGGGCTATTCCTAGGACCAGAAGGACCATCATTGCAGCTGGGCTCGACAATTGGTCAAGGTGTTGCTCAGGGATGCAAGCAGAACAAATTAAAAACTAGAATTCTGCTTGCAACAGGGGCTTCAAGTGGTTTGTCTGCCGCTTTTGGCGCTCCTTTGAGTGGTGCCTTGTTTGTCTTAGAAGAAGTATTCCATAACTTTTCACCATTAGTTTGGATGAATGCTTTAGCTGGCGCAATTGCTTCAAACTTTGTCGTTTCAAACTTGTTTGGCATTCGTCACGCCCTAGCAATTCAATATAACTATTCATTTCCGATTTCGTTGTACTGGCACTTGCTTATCTTAGGGATTTTATTAGGCTTATTGGGTCATTTATATAAAGTTGGTTTATTTAGTTTAAAGAAGGTCTATGCTAAAATCACCATTTTACCTCGTTGGCTGCATGGACTTATTCCTTTGGCAATCTTAATTCCAATTGCTTATTTTTGGCCTTTAATTACTGGTCCAGGTAATCGCTTGATCTTGTCTTTGCCGAAGATGATTACTAAAACAGGCTGGGGCATTGTAGGGATGCTGGCTTTCTTCTATGTTATGAGAATCATTTTCTCAATTGTTGCTTATGATTCAGGTCTTCCTAGTGGTATCTTCCTGCCAATTTTGACAATGGGCGCTTTGATTGGTGCAACTTATGGAATGATGATGGTACAGTTAGGCTTGTTACCGCAGCGTTTAGTAGTTAACCTAGTGATTTTTTCAATGGCAGGATATTTTGCAGCAATCATTCGTGCACCATTTACGGCGATTATCTTAATTACTGAGATGGTAGGGTCCTTGCTTCACTTGATGCCATTAGCTGTGGTGGCCTTCATTGCGTTATTAGTTGATGAACTTCTTGGCGGTAAGCCTATCTACGGGCTTCTAGCAGCCGCTATGGACAAGAGTAGTGACCATAAGGCTAACTATACTGGTCAGGCTGATACAATGGCTCTGCCGGTCTATGAGAGCAGTAGACTGGTTGATAAAACCATTTCTGAGGTTCAATGGCCGGTTGATACTAGGGTGAGAACTATTCACCGTGATGGGGATGAAATTATTCCTAATGGACAGACAATTATTTGCGGTGGCGATATGCTTATTCTAGAGTTTGATTCAAGTCAACGTGGCGCAGTTTATAGCAAGATGAAGGACTTGCAAGGCGTTGAACTGGATGGATAGAAAAAATCGTTACTCAATTGAGTAGCGATTTTTTGTTTAATTGGATTTTAAGTAGTGTAAAAACTAATGCTAAAACTTTTAGTAATCAAATAAATATAGAAGTTGATGGTTAAGCTGCTCGCTTAAATATCTCTTTAGTTGCATCAGCTACTCGATTTGGTATCCCGTATGCTTGCATAAATAAACCTGGATCTTCGAAGCAATCACCCATTTTGCAGGAGTAATTATAGATTAGCTTTATTGAAAAGATGTCTGCTGGACTTTCTTCGGAATTCTGTTCTGTAAAAGTGATATATTGACGAGAATCTACTTCACCATTAGTCAGCATAATGTGACCAATCTCATGACCTATTGAAAATGGTACTTCTTCTTGATGATGCCAATTAGTATTAATGACAGCGAATCTATAGTTCTTTAAAGAAATGGATGGGTAAGTTGGATTCACTTCAACTAATTCAACCATAATATCACGTTTTTTAGCATAGGCTAATAACCAGTCTATGAGTTTTTGTTTATTCTGATCTGCTGTTGTCATGTCGTTTAATAAGTCCTTTTTTGATATCACGTTCCATAAGTTGACGAACTATGTTCAGGTAGTCTTCTGGAATAGTGTAGCCATGATAGAAATATGGTACTTCACCATCAATAGAAATACCACCAGTTTCATCACCTTTAGGTGATGGGCTAGGATTGTTTGTCTTACCACTTAAATAATCGGCTGACGTATGTAGTACATCTGCGACTGCATTAAGTGCATCAATTCCCGGTCTTTGATTCTTCCAATTATAGATGGAATTTCTACCTAAACCTGCCTTGTCATTTACTTCACGGAGATTCATTTTGTATTTTTTTGCTAATTCTTTTGTGCGCTCTAACTCAATCATACCAAGCCTTTCATGAATATTTGTTCGAAAAAAGTTAGCTTTTTTAGCTTTTAGCTGTTGACATAATTAGTTAATTAGCTTGTAGTACGCGTGGTGCTAGTTAAATCGTTTTAGTTAATAAAAAAGTCCAATTAGACTAGACTCAAGTTGTAAGTAATTTAAATAGAAAAGAGTCTGATCTAATTGAACTATCTCAAGCTTAAGCGTTTTTCTCACCATTTACAAGTTAGTTTTAATCGGTTAAATGTAATTTGTCGCTCGCTATATAAGCTTTATGCGCCTGATGGACTTAAACATCGTAAAAATGTTGATCAGACCAAGCTTCCTGATAGTTCTATCTTAGCGATGCTCATTTGGCAAACTGAAATTGGGATTGAGTCTCAACGAAGATTTTGTAAATTCTTTGTTGGCTTGTCTCATTCTCGCTTTAATCGGCGAGCTCGGATGCTCTTGCCTCTAATTCGTTGTATCCGTCAGGCTTGGAATCAAGAAGTAAAGACAGCTGGAGAATTTTTGATTATTGATAGTTTCCCAGTGCCAGTTTGCCAGCCTGTTCGCAATTATCGTGTCAAGATCTTTCGGGGCGTAGCTGATATTGGTTATAAAGCAACCAAGAAAGTCTATTATTATGGCTTCAAGGTCCACGCAATAGTAAGCGATGATGGCAATTAGAAGAAGCATTGAAAGCGACTTTTCTTTGCTTAGTTATTACAACGCTGAGAATAATCGAGCAAGAAGTCCAGTAGGCTTTCAACAGCGGCTAGAAATAGCTATTTTAGCTTATAATATGGCATATTGTCTAGAACGATTTAACTAGCACCACGCGTATCAACTGTTTTTTATTACAAAAAAAGCACCGCTTTTTACGGTACTTTATTTAAATCGTTTCACTTTCAGTTGAATTAGATAGTTCTTCTAGTTCACCCGTAGTTTTATAAACCACCCAGCTAGCCAAGTTAACAATGTGGTCACCGATTCGTTCAAGTAAACGGGTAACTACAAAATAGCTTGATGAAGCCATTGCACGCGAAGGATCATCTTCAATTCCATCAACGATCAATTGACGAGCTCTTACATAGTCGTGGTCAATCATGCTATCACGACTAGCCACTTCACGTGCCATTTTTTCATCATCTTGCACGTAAGCAGTTAAAACTTGAATTAACATATGTCGCACATTATGTGTCATATTAGAAATAATTTCTTCAACTTCTGGAATACGAGGATTACCCTTCACGCGAATTGTTTCAAGAGCAATGCTCATGGCATTTTCACCAATTCGCTCCAAGTCAGTAGTGGCCTTTAAAATACTGATAACAACTCTAAAATCAGTAGCTACCGGTTGCTGCAAGGCCATTAATTTTAAGGCTTGCTTTTGAATATCAATTGATTCTGTAGGAATCTTTTCTTCATCATCAACCATTGACTGCGCAGTCTTTTTATCATGATCAACAAAAGCACGGGTAGCATGGTCAATATCATCGTTGACGAGGACACCCATTTCCATAAATTGTGTATTTAATTTTTTCAGTTCATCCAAAAATATTTCGTGCATCTTTTTACCTCAAAATTTTAACCAAAACGACCGTTAAGATAATCACTTGTGATTTGTTTCTTAGGTGCAATAAACATTTCTTCAGTTGGACCAGCTTCAATCAAATCGCCATTCATCAAAAAGGCGGTCTGATCAGAAATTCGTCCTGCTTGCTGCAAATTGTGAGTCACCATAATAAAAGTATACTGATGCTTTAGTTCCATCAGTGTCTCTTCAATCTCACTACTTGAAATTGGGTCAAGCGCACTTGTGGGCTCATCTAATAAAACAACTTTAGGTCTAACAGCCAACGCACGAGCAATACAAATTCTTTGCTGCTGTCCTCCTGAAAATGCTTGAGCGTTTCTAGTTAAATTGTCCCTTGTTTCTTTCCAAATAGCAGCTTGCTTAAGACTCTCTTCTACCCGCTGATCAATTAGCTCTTTGTCTTTAACACCAGCAATTTTTAAGCCATAAGCCACATTGTCATATACGGAAAACGGGAATGGGGTTGGCTGTTGAAAAACCATGCCGACTTCTTTACGTAGACTGACCAAATCCATTTTAGAATTATAGATATCTTGGCCTTCAAACTTGATTTCACCTGTGATCTTAATGTTTTCGATGTCATCGTTCATTCGATTAAGACAGCGTAAAAAAGTAGATTTACCACAACCACTTGGACCGATCAAAGCTGTTAATTCTTTTTTCTTAAAATCAAGACTGATCCCGTGCAGTGCTTCATAATTGCCATAACTTAGATGTACATCTTTTGCTGAAATTATTGTTGTCATTTTATCCAAAACTTCCCTGAATATAGTTTTCAGTAATCTTACCCTTAGGATTAGTAAAGATCTCTGCCGTTGAATTATATTCAATTGCATGTCCTAAATGGAAGAATGCAGTATAATCACTAATTCTTGAGGCTTGCTGCATGTTGTGAGTTACCATAATCATAGTATACTTACTCCTCAACTGCTTAAGGGTATCTTCCAGTTTAGAAGTAGAAACAGGATCCAAAGCGCTGGCAGGTTCGTCCAGTAGTAAAATTTCTGGCTTAACAGCTAAAGCACGAGCAATGCATAAACGCTGTTGTTGACCACCCGACAATGCTAATGCACTTTTATCCAGCTTATCTTTAACTTCATCCCATAAAGCAGCCGCACGCAAACTTTCTTCTACAACTCGATCAAGTTCTGCCCGATCCTTATGTCCATCTGCCTTCAAAGCATAAACAATATTTTCTCTAATTGATTTAGGAAATGGATTAGGCCGCTGAAAAACCATGCCAATGTTTTTTCTTAATTCATAAACATTGATATTAGGCTTATTCACATCTAAACCATGAAACCAGATTTTTCCGTTAACAGTTGCTACTCGATCATTCATTCGATTTAATGAACGTAAAAATGTTGATTTACCTGAACCCGAAGCACCGATCAAAGCTGTAATCGTGTTCTTTTTAAATTGAAGACTGGCATCAAATAATTTTTGTATCTTACCGCCATAAAGAACACTTAAATCTTCAGTTGATAATTCCAAATCATCATTTGCAAAAGTTTTAATATAGCTAGGTTTTAAATCTTGCATTATTTCACCTACTTAGCTGCAGTTAACTTGCGGTACAATTTATTGCCTAAATAACGTGCACCTAAATTAAATACGATTACCACAATAACCAAGAGCGCTGAAGTAGCTGCTGAAACAATCGTGGCATCAGGAATAATTCCTTCAGTATTTACTTTCCAAATGTGGACCGCCAATGTTTCGGCTGGCCGCATTACATTAAGTGGACTAGTTGGACTAAATGGATTCCAGTCCGCATAATTGACTGTTGATCCACTTTGTCCCGCTGTATAGATCAAAGCGGCAGCTTCCCCGAAGATTCGGCCCGCACTCAAAATAATTCCAGTTAAAATTCCGGGAAGAGCAGCGGGTAAAACAATCCCACGAATAGTTTTCCAATTAGATAATCCTAAAGCCAATCCTGCTTCACGTTGATCTTGTGGGACGCCCTTGATTGCTTCTTCAATATTGCTAGTTAAAATTGGCAAATTAAAGAAGGTCAAAGCTAAAGCACCAGAAATAATTGAAAAACCAAAGCCAAATTGAACTACAAACAATAAATAACCAAATAAGCCAACTACAATTGATGGTAATGAACTAAGAATTTGAATTGTAGTTCTAATCAAATTGGTCACCCAATTATCTTTAGCATATTCTGCTAGATAAATTGCTGCTCCTAAAGCAATTGGTAAGGAGATAATAGTAGTCAAAATTAACAAATAAATTGAATTGAAAAGTTGATCACGTACCCCACCACCAGCTTGGTATGATGAGGCTTCAGAACTCAAAAAGTGCCAGGACAAATGTGGAATACCTGTAATCAAGATATCACCTAGGATACCGGCCAAAATTAATACAACAATTCCTACCAAAATATAGATAATCGCCGTAGCTAATTTATCTTTCTTTTTTGCATCCATATTACTTTTGTCCCTTCTTTCCAATTAACTTAACTAGGAAATTAAATACCAAAGACATAATTAAAAGCAATAATGCTAATGACCATAATGCATTGTTTGGCAAAGTTCCCATGACCGTATTTCCCATTTGACTAGTTAATTGGCTAGTTAATGTTGCTGATGGACTGACCAAATTGTATGGCATCAAGACGGCATTACCGATAACCATTTGTACGGCTAAAGCTTCACCGAAGGCCCTTGCCATTCCGAAGATTACCGCCGTCAAAATTCTAGGCGTAGCAACTCGCAAAACAACATGATAAATAGTCTGCCAATGCGTAGAACCTAAGGCCATTGAAGCTTTTCTAAAATGACTTGGTACAGCCTTTAAGCTATCAACCGTTAATGATGTGATTGTTGGTAAAACCATAACGAACAACACCAACGTAGCTGCTAAAATACCAAAACCTGTTCCACCAAATAGTTTTCTAATCACAGGCACGATGATAGTTAATCCCAAGAAACCATAAACTACAGACGGAATTCCAACTAATAATTCAGTCACTGACTGTAAGAAATTGGCACCCTTTTTAGATGAATATTCAGTCATATAAAGAGCTATTGCAATTGCAAACGGGGTGGCTACCAATGCTGCTAAAAGAGTTACTAAGAACGAAGTAACGATCATTACCGCAGCACCAACATGATTCTTGCCCTCACCCGGGTCCCAATCAGTTGAAGTCAAAAAGTGAAAGACATTAACATGATCGCTGACAAAAGTAGCCAAGCCGTGATAGCCGACAAAGCCGATAATTGAGACAACTAAGACAATAATCAAAACAATTGCCAAGTAAGTTAAACCCTTGCCCCAATATTCTTGATGAGTCTCTTTAGATGGCTTGGTTAATTTATCAATATCAACACTAGTCGGACCCATCTTTTTTAATTTAACGTGTGGAACGTGTTGACTAGCAATTGCTTGATCAACAACTTCCTTTAATTTATCCTTCTTATCCATGAACTATTTTCCTATTTGCGTAACTTGATTCTTGCTATTACGAGTTACTTTCATTTCATTGATACTGAGGTACCCAATCTTAGGTACAAGATCTTTTTGTACTTTTTCACCTAACATATAATTAATAAACGCTTTAGTTTGTTTGTTGGGCTTACCCTTAGTGTACATGTGCTCATAACACCAAATCTTCCACTTATTAGTAGTAATATTTTTGTTAGTTGGCTTTACCCCATTAATACTCAACTTTTGAATATTGGTATCATGAGCATAAGGAAAGGACAAGTAACTAATCGTACCAGGCGTTGAATTAACAATCTTTTTAACGGCACCGTTAGAGTCCTGTTCTTGCGACTTAACTGGTTTTGTTCCTTGTAAAATTATATCTTCGAAAGCAGATCTAGTACCACTTCCCTTAGAACGATTGATCACAGTTATGGCTTCATTTTTGCCACCTAGTTGCTTCCAATTCGTTAATTTACCAGTGAAGATCTGTTTCAATTGCTTTTGCGAAACATTTTTCACACCTACACCCTTATTAACAATTGGAACAATACCAACTACTGCAATTTTATAATCACGAAGTTTCTTGGCATCAATTCCCTTTTGTGTTTCGGCAAAAACATCAGAGGTTCCAATCTGGACTGCACCAGCTTGAACCTGGCTCAATCCTGTACCTGATCCTCCACCCTGCACGACAATGTTGCTGTCTTGATGACTTAAGCGATAATCATTACCTGCTTGTTCTGCTAAAAGCTGCATTGCACTTGAACCAACAATAGTGATTTTAGAACCATTATTAGCACAGCCCGTAACAAAAGCTAGCATTAGCACCAACATAATGACTAGTTTTCCAATAGAATGCTTTTTCATGACATTATCCTTAATATATAGATTTGTAAGTTCAATTTATGATACCATGTTCGAAAATAATAGGTCAATGAATAGAAAAAAGCCTCGCAATAGCGAGGCTTTTAATAGTCTATTTTAAATTAGTCCAAGTTTAATGGATCAAGCTTGATCCCTGGGCCAAAGGTTGCTGAAACAGCAACACTCTTAATGTATTGACCCTTAGCTGAAGCTGGACGAGCACGTAAGATAACGTCGCGTAATGCGTCAAAGTTTTCAACTAATTGGTCTTCAGTGAATGATACCTTACCAATAGGAGTGTGGATAGCTGCTTGGCGGTCAACACGGTATTCAACTTGACCAGCCTTAACATTCTTAACAGCCTTTTCGATATCCATAGTAACAGTACCAGTCTTAGGGTTAGGCATTAAGCCCTTAGGTCCAAGAATACGACCTAAACGACCTACCTTAGCCATCATCATTGGAGTAGCTACTACAACGTCAAAGTCTAACCAGCCGCCTTGGATCTTTTCTACCAAGTCATCTGAGCCAACAAAGTCAGCACCTGCAGCCTTAGCTTGATCAGCTTGTGGGCCTTCAGCAAATACTACAACGGTTTGGGTCTTACCGGTACCATTTGGTAAAACGATAGAACCACGAATTTGTTGGTCAGCTTGCTTAGGATCTACGCTTAAGTTGTAAGCTACATCAACAGTAGCATCAAAGTTTGCGTATGAAGTTTCCTTAACAAGTTTCATAGCTTCTGCTACTGAGTATAATTTATTTGAGTCTACCTTCTTGGCAGCATCTAAATATTTCTTACCATGCTTTGGCATGTGATTTCCTCCTTGTATATGTGGTCAAACGAGCTTCTCTTAACTCTCCCACCTAATTTGTTACCTAAATAACAGGATTAGTCTTCGACTTCGATACCCATACTTCTAGCGGTACCTTCAACCATGCGCATAGCAGCTTCAATATCAGCAGCGTTAAGGTCTTTCATCTTAGTCTCGGCAATTTCCTTAACTTGGTCCTTGGTTACCTTACCAACCTTCTTGGTATTAGGTTCACCAGAAGCCTTTTGGATCTTAGCAGCTTGCTTTAAAAGAACTGGTGCTGGTGGAGTCTTAGTAATGAATTCGAATGAACGATCTTCATATACAGTAATAACTACAGGGATAATCATGCCCTTTTGGTCAGCGGTTCTAGCATTGAAGTCCTTAGTAAAACCAACAATGTTAATACCAGCTTGACCCAATGCAGGACCAACTGGAGGTGCTGGGGTAGCAGCGCCAGCTGGGATTTGTAACTTAACTACGTTAATAACTTTCTTTGCCACGGTCAAAACCTCCTTGATTCCGTGATGCGGTTAAAATGGAGAATTTTCCTTTTTTCTCCTCCCACAATAATAAACGTACCGTATTAGAATAACATCGTTTGGGTACAATTACAACTAAAAATTCTAAATATTATTCGTTTTCGTCAAGCTTCTTAACTTGATCATAATCAAGTTCAGCAGTAGTCGCACGACCAAACATGTCAACTGATACGTATAATTTGTACTTATCTGGTTGAATATCAGTAATCTTACCTACCATGCCATTAAATGCACCTTCAGTAATAGTTACTGATTCGCCAATATCAAAGTTAGCTACTGGTTTCTTAGCAGGTTGACCTTGATTCTTAAGCAAACGCGTTACTTCTTCATCAAGAAGTGGTGATGGCTTAGAACCACCACCGTGTGAGCCAACGAACCCAGTTACATTAGGTGTGTTTCTAACGATGAACCAACTTTCATCAGTCATTACCATTTCAACTAAAACATATCCTGGGAAAATCTTTTCTTCAATTTCTTGTTTCTTGCCGCGAACGGTTTCTACTTTTTCTTCTTCTGGAACCATTACACGGAAAATGTAGTCTTGCATCCCCATGCTTTGTGCACGTGACAACAAGTCTGACTTAACCTTGTCTTCATAGCCTGAATAAGTATGCAAAACGTACCATTTCTTTTGTGCTGTTTCGACCATATTTTTCTCCTTAAATTTTAGGTAAACAAAAAAACCTCCCACAGAGGTTTTCTTTTAGCTGTCAATATTATAGCATGAATCGCTGATAATTTCTAATTCTGTTAGCAATTACATTAATCTTTGAGTCAACCAAGTGAAGAGCCAGTCAAGTGCACCTAAATATGCCGCAAACAAAATTGAACTAGTAATAACAGTTGCTGTATCACGTCTATTTTGCTTTGCGGATGGCCATTTAACCAATTTCATTTCATGACCAACACTCTTAAAAAACTTAATCATTAGCTTTATTTACCTCGTTTCCTTATGCAATGTCTTCTTACCGCAATGTTTGCAAAACTTTTGAAGTTCAAGTCGCTGAGTGCGATTCTTACTTGCGGTGATTGAGTAGTTGCGTGACCCACAAACACTGCAGGCTAAGGCTGCTTTTTTCACTGCCATAATCTCACTTCCAAACTTTTATAAAAACACATACTTACTCAGTATTTTATACTGTTGTCCCTTCCTACGTCAATAATCTGATTTACATTACTAAAAGTAATCGAGCTCAATTACAACTAAATATTTTTATTTTGATTTTTGCTTATCTATAATAAGTGTAACTACTTGTTAGAAAGGACATAATAATGAATAAACATCCTGAATATCTATTGAATAAAATTTCTGGTCCTGCTGATTTAAAAAAATTATCTCTTCCAGAAATGGAAAAGTTAGCCAGTGAAATTAGGACTCTAATCTTAGAAAAAGATGCCGCTGAAGGTGGTCACCTAGGTCCCGACTTAGGAATCGTTGAAGCTACAATTGCTTATCACTATGTTTTTAATGCACCAAAGGACAAGATTGTCTGGGATGTTTCCCACCAAACTTACCCGCACAAAATGTTAACTGGACGTGCACTCGCTTGGCTTGATCCAGACCACTATGAAGATGTAACTCCATATAGCAACCCTGATGAAAGCCCATATGACTATTACGCCGTCGGTCACACATCTACCTCAATTGCCTTAGCAACTGGGATGGCTAAAGCACGCGATTTAATGGGCAAACATGAAAACATCATGGCCTTAATTGGTGATGGTTCAATGACCGGTGGCCTTGCTTATGAAGGGCTAAACAACGCTGCAATTGAAAAGCATAACTTAGTTGTAGTGGTAAACGACAATCAAATGTCAATTGATGATAACGTCGGTGGCTTAGTTACTGCTTTAAAGAAACTACGTGATTCTAATGGTGAAACCAAAGAAAATCCATTTACTGCAATGGGCTTTGATTACCGTTATGTCGCAGATGGTAATGATATCCAATCAATGATCGATGCTTTTAAAGCAGTTAAAAATGTTGATCACCCTATTTTGCTTCATATCAACACTCTCAAGGGCAAAGGTTATCAACCTGCAATCGACAACGAAGAAGCACACCACTGGGTAATGCCATTCGATTTAAAGACTGACAAGACGACAGTAGCAATGCCTGAAGGTCCGACCGCTAGCTCTATTGCACTCGATGTTCTTGAAGATCACATCAATAATGGTGAAAAGATCATGGCTATCAATGCCGCAATTCCCGGCGTTTTCGGCTTAGACAGAATTAAAAACAAATATCCTGAAAACTACCATGATGTAGGAATTGCTGAACAAGAATCCGTTGCCTTCGCTGCCGGAATGGCTAAGGAAGGTGCAACTCCAGTTTTATTTGAAAATTCAACCTTCTTGCAACGTGCATTTGATCAATTATCACACGATGTTGCCGCTAATGACTTACCAGTTGTAATGATGGTTGCTGGTGGTGGCATTTCTGGCACAAGTAAGACTCACCTAGGTGTGTTTGATCAAGTAATGATTTCTAACTTGCCTAACTGGATCTACCTTGCTCCAACTAACTTAGCCGAAGAAAAGGCAATGATGGAATGGGCTATTAAGCAAAAGAAGCATCCTGTAGCAATTAAGATGCCTACCAAAGGTGTTCCTGAAGGTAAAGAAATTACTGCTGTTGACTATTCAGAAATCAAGTACGACATTAAACCAGGTAAAGATGTTGCTGTTTTAGCGTTAGGTGATATGTACGATATGCTAGGTAAAAAGGTGGCTGAAAAGACAGGTGCTAGCTTGGTAAATCCAGTTTCTGCTAATATTTTAGACACTGCCGCTTTAGACAAATTGGCTCAAGAAAACAAAGTTATTGTTACTATTGAAGACAATATTTTGGACGGCGGTTTTGGTGAAAAAGTAGCTTCCTACCTTGGCGACAAAGATATTAAAGTACTCAACTACGGCCAAAAACGTGTCTATACTGATCAAGTACCTTTGAAAGAAATTTTGAAAGACAATCGTATGACAGTTGATCAGATTGTTGAAGATATTGAAAATGCTTAATAGTTAATCAATCTATGAAAAAAAGACGCAATGCGTCTTTTTGTTTTACTCAAATTTCTGTGGATGCTTATCTTGAAACTGAGCCAAATCTTCATAAGAGGCTTCAAGTTCATGCTCAATTTTTCGATAAACGAGAATCAATTCTTGATAAATCGCTACATTTTGGGGATTTGGAAAATAAACTTGGCTTTCGGCAGTACGCTTTTTAATCTTTTCCAGGTCTGGCTTATCTTCTAATGCAGTTTTAGCTAAAAACATAGCTGCTAGGGTACCACACTGCTCATTTTTAATTACAATCACTGGTAAGTTAAAAATGTCCGCAATTAATTGTCTAACAAAATCACTTTGCACAAAGCCACCAGTAACACGTAAAGCTTGAGGCTGTCCCACTTGATCAAGCAATCCTTGAGAGGCGCCAAGCAAGTTAAAAACAATTCCCTCCAAAACACTTCTAGCCATCTGCGGTTTAGTGTGATTTCGCGTCAAGCCAACAAAAGATCCACGTGCTTGAGCATTCCAAATTGGAGCTCGTTCACCACCAAGATAAGGATGAAACAACAATCCATTACTTCCAGCCGGAGCAGTTTGTGCCACATTTAAGACGTCCTCTGCCGTTTCATCTGGACCAAAAATTGTTTTTCTGGCCCAATCGAACACAATTCCACCATTATTTACAGGGCCGCCAAGCAAATAATGTTTGGCGTCAACAGGGTAACAGAAAAAGCGATTCTTTTGATCAACAATTGCCTTCGGTGCAATTACTCTAACCGCACCAGAAGTGCCAACATTCAATGCAAAATCTTTCTCATCCAAAACGCCGACACCAATCGTTGACAAATACCCATCGCTTGCGCCCAAAACGATTTGAGTTTCATCATTTAAACCCAATTTAGCACGATATTCTGGAATAATTTTACCCACAGTAGATTGTTGATCAGCAATTGTCGGCAATTGAGCTTGATCTAGCCCAATCTGAGCCAATATCTTTTCATCCCAGGTCAGCGTTTTTAAATTCATCATTCCACTGCCAGCAGCCATAGTTGTATCAGTTAATATTTTTCCAGTTAAGCGCCAAATAATATATTCTTTGATACTAATCCATTTTTTTACTTGTGCAAAAAGTGTTGGCTGTTCTTCTTTAAGCCACAGCAATTTATACACTGGCGCCATCGGATGTGGCGGCATCCCCGTTTGCTGATAAATCATTCTTGCCCAGCCCGACTTTTTTGCCCGCTGCACTACATCACTACTACGATTATCTGCCCAAGCAATGCTGTTTGTCAGTAACTTATTATTTTCACCTAAGCCAATTAAACTGTGCATCTGACTAGACCAAGAAATTGCCAAAATTTTACCAGATGCTTTCTGACTTAATTGATAAATCATTTTCTGTACCGCGTCAAAAATAAGCTGTGGATCTTCTTCAGCCTGCCCCGCTTCTTCCTGAATCAATGGATAGGAAATTGCCAATTTAGCTACTTCACTTCCATCTTCGCCATACAACACACCTTTAGTCGCAGTAGTTCCTATGTCTATGCCAATTATATATTTCATCTTTAAAATTCTTTCTTAATTTTAGTATAAAAAAACAGCCACCGGAGAAGGTAGCTGTCTTAGTGGTCAAAACTATGCGTGACCACGGTGCGTAGAACATTGTTTTTTAGTCGGATTTACTTCTTAAGATTTTCGTTAACGAAGGCTTCGATTTTATCGTCTGAGTCTTTCAAAAATGGAAGCATATCTTCTTCCGTCTTCATGGTATCTCTACCATTCTTTTCCATAAAGTAGTCCCAAAGGGCATCTCTAACTGGCATATCTGAATCACTCCAGTCAAAAGCTTCCTTCATGTGACGGTCTAACAATGCAGTCTTAATAATTTCGTCTGCCATCTTAAATTACCTCCTAAAATATTCTACATTACTTATTATACCGCACTTTCTTTTGATCAGCTATCAAAAAAGCACTTTCCGCATTTTCTGTAAAGTTCGTGCTCTAGCTCTGATCAGCTTCATTGCTTCAATATTTAGATGATCAATCGCATACTCTGTACTTATCTCGCCAATTATGGTTAATAATGCAATTAATTCAACGTGTGACAAGCTATTAACAAAATTATTGTAAGTCTCATCAACTGGAATCGATAATTCAGAGCGGCATGGTTCATTCACGCTTCCTTGAATGTCCGCCTTTTCTAGCGGAATCGATTGACTATAGATTTGCCTGCGACGTGCCATATTGTAACGTACCAAGGTCCGTGCATGATTAAACAATTTAGTTTTATATAAACTGCTAAATTTTCCCTTTTGAGGCGAGAAAACTAGTGCTGCTTCATAACAAACAATCATTGCCTCTTGATCCCAATCTTTGCGATCATAATGATGCAAATAGAATTGCTTCACGATTGAATTTACTAACGGCTCATATAAATGAAACAATTTTTCTAAAGCTTGGTCATCTCCTGCCCGTACTTTCTTAATCAGCTTCTCTTCATTAATCATTCAATTTATCCTCCACCTCAAAGAATACAGACTATCCTCTGAGTTTGAGAAGAAAACACATGTTTAATGGACAGAAATGAGCTTTATGTATCTAAAAAAGTAGACAAAACTCACACTTTTGTCTACTTTCTGTTTATTTTACTAATGGATTTCTACTATTATAAGCTTGATAAAGCAATACCCCGGTTGCCACACTAGCATTTAAGGATTGTACGTGACCAACCATTGGCAAAGTAATAGTTTGATCCATCTGCTTTTTAAGTAATGGGGCGATGCCTTTACCTTCGTTACCAATTACCAGTACAGTCTTGCCTTGGGCATTCCATTCACGATAATCAGTACCTGCCATATCAGTTCCAAAGACCCAGTAACCGCGTTTCTTCAGTTCTTTAGTAGTTTGAACTAAATTATTAACGCGCGCTACTGGCACATAATCAATTGCTCCTGTAGATGTTTTAGCTACTACCGAAGTTAAGCCAGTCGCGTGACGCTTAGGAATAATGATCCCATCAACGCCAGTAGCATCGGCTGAACGCAAAATTGATCCCAGATTGTGAGGGTCTTCAATAGAATCCAACATTAATAAAAATGGTTCTTTACCTTCTGCATCATACTTGTCCAGCAATTGATTTAAATCTGCATATTCAAAGCTAGAAATTGCTAAAACTAGACCTTGGTGATTGCCACCAGCAACCAAACGATCAAGCTTATTTTTAGGCACGTCTTGAACAACTAAACGCTTTTTTTTAGCTAAACTATAAACTTGATTAGCAAATTCTTCTTGTACACCGTGTTGCAAAAAAACCTTATTAATCTTGTCGGCACTTTGTGTTTTTAAATAATCAAGTCCGGCATGGCGTCCAAAGACAAAATCTTTATTTGAAGTCATAATTTTTCAGCCCGTCCTCTTCTACAGTATCAATACACCACTTGCTTAAGTCTGCCACTCGATCATTTTTCCCCAGTAAATCAAGATAACCAATCATTGCTTCAAAGCCTGTTGATAATTGGTATGTTTTCAAGCTAGTATTCTTAGCCTTAGTATGACTTTTAGCATTACGTCCACGACGAAAAGCAGCTAATTCATCATCCGTTAACATTTCTTCATCTTGCATCTTAGTTACCAACGCAGCTTGTGCTTTAGCTGAAACATAGTGAGTCGCTTCACGCTGCAATACTTGTGGTTTAACGATACCGCCTTTAACTAGGTGTCTGCGAATAATTACTTCATACACTGCATCCCCTAAATAGGCTAAAGTTTGTCCATTTAAAGTATCCGGATTAACATCCTCTTCCGTTAGTTTTTTTATTTTAGTCACGAGTCCACCTAGTTCCTTGTGGGGTATCTTGAATAGTGATCCCCATTTCCTTTAATTGATCACGAATTTGATCACTAGTTGCCCAATCTTTATTTGCTCGAGCCTCATCACGCTTTTTAACTAAAGCGTCAATTTCATCGTCATTGGAGCCAGCATTTTTAACGCAAAGCTTATTAGTATCCACGCCAAACACTAATAACCAACTAGCTAATTTCTCTTTAAACTTTTGCAATTCTTGCTTGTCAGCTCTAGCAGCATTAGCGTTGGCATTAACTACAGGCAACAAATCATAGATAGCTGTTAAAGCATTTTGGACATTAAAGTCATCGTCCATCGCCTGTTCAAATTTTTCGTTAGTTGCCATAATCGCCTGTGCTAATTCGGCTGATTCTTCACTAGCTGTATCATCTGCTAGACGGTAATTAATATTAGTCAAAGTATTTTTAAAGCGATCTAAAATTGTAGCTGCTTGTGCTAAATTTTCAGCAGAATAGTTAATTTGGCGGCGATATTGTACGCTAGCCATGAAGAAGCGCAGTACTTGCGGATCAACTTCCCTTAAAATATCGTGCACTGTTACGAAATTGTGCAGTGATTTAGACATCTTTTCCTGATCTTTACCGACAGTTACAAAACCGTTATGCAGCCAATAATTAACAAACTTTTTCCCGGTCTTAGCTTCACTTTGTGCAATTTCATTCTCATGGTGCGGAAATTCAAGGTCTTGACCACCACCATGAATATCGATCGTATCGCCTAAATATTTGGTACTCATGACAGAACATTCAATATGCCAGCCTGGCCGTCCCTTGCCCCATGGTGAATCCCAAGCAATTTCATCGGGTTCCTTTTGCGCCTTCCACAAAGCAAAATCGATTGGATCTTCTTTGCGGCTTTGTTCTGTATCGTTAATGTGCTCTGAAGCACCCTCTTCAAGCTGTTCAATATTTTGATCACTTAACTGACCGTAATGCTTAAACTTTTTGGCACGATAATAAACATCGCCGTCTACTTCATAAGCATAGCCATTGTCAATTAGGCTTTTAACAAAAGTGATAATGTCATTAATTTCATGAGTTGCACGGGGATGCAAAGTCGCCGGCTCAATGTTTAGCGCTGTCGTATCAGCAAAAAAAGCATTGATAAACTTTTCAGCCAATTTGGGTACAGTCGTTTTTTCAGCTCTCGCTTCGTTGATCATCTTGTCATCAACATCAGTAAAGTTAGAAACATACTTAACGTCATAACCCTTATATTCAAAATAGCGTCTAATGGTGTCAAAAGCAATTGCGCTTCTGGCATTACCAATGTGAATATAGTTATACACCGTTGGTCCACAGACATACATGCTGATATGTCCTGGAACTAATGGCTTAAATTCTTCTTTTTTACGCGTCAGTGTATTATAAACTCTCACGGCTAACACTTGTCCCTTCTGTCAAAATAACTAATTTTTATTTTAGCAGATGAAAAAAGAAGCTGCATTTATTTGCAGCCTCTTTTTCAATTTATCTAATTAAAGATTATTAGCACTCATTTGCTTCAAGGTTAAATCAATGTGTTCTAATACACGTTCTTTACCTAAAAGCTCCATTGCTTCGCCAATACCAGGTCCAACCATTGAACGCGTGGTAGCAATTCTAATTGGCATAAAGAGCTTTCTTCCCTTGATGCCAGTAACCTTACGAGTTGCTTGAATAGCGTTCATGATTTGAACTGAAGTAAATCTTGGGATGAGGTCTAATTGCTTCTTGAATTCTTCAATTACACCACGGCCATCATCATTCTTGATTTCTTCGATTTCTTCGTCTGAAAGATCCTTAGCTTCTTCAAAGAAAATCTTAGCCATGTCTACAATTTGCTTAGTGTATGACATTTGTACTGAGTAGATGTTAACCAATTGACGAACCCATTCCATCTTTTCTGGTGTTGGATGCTCATCAACAAGACCTGCTTCTTGCAAGTTGTTCAAAGCTAAATCAAGCAAAGTATCGCGATCAGCCTTCTTGATGTATTGGTTGTTAATCCATTCAAGTTTCTTTTGGTCAAAAGCAGCAGGTGACTTAGACAAACGTGCAGGGTCAAATTGCTTGATGAATTCACGCTTGTTAAAGATTTCGTTTTCACCCTTTGGTGACCAACCAAGAAGAGTAATGAAGTTAAACATAGCTTCTGGTAAGTAACCAAGATCACGATATTGTTCAATAAATTGAAGAACTGATTCGTCACGCTTAGAAAGTTTTTTACCAGTTTCTGAATTAATGATCAATGTCATATGACCAAACTTAGGAGGTTCCCAACCAAGTGCCTCATAAACAACTAATTGCTTAGGTGTGTTAGAAACGTGATCATCACCACGAAGTACGTGAGTGATCTTCATCAAGTGGTCATCGACAACTACGGCAAAGTTGTAAGTTGGCATTCCGTCACGCTTTTGAATAACGAAATCCCCACCAATAGTGTCTGATTCAAACTCAAGGTGTCCCTTAACAATATCATCCCATGAATAAGTTTCCATTTCTGGAATGTGGATACGAACAACTGGCTTTAAGCCCTTAGCCTTTGCTTCATCTTGAGCTTGCTTAATTTCATCAGCAGTCATACCCTCATATTCGTAAGTATAGTGAGGTGCAACACCTGCAGCACGTTGTTCTTCACGTTGTGCTTCAAGTTCTTCCTCAGTCTTGTATGAGTAATATGCTTTACCTTCATCGATCAATTGATCAATATACTTTTGGTAAATTTCTTTTCTTTCTGATTGACGATAAGGACCATAGTCGCCACCCTTATCAGGACCTTCATCCCAGTCAATTCCTAACCAGTGAAGGTTTTCCATTTGAGACTTAGAACCGCCCTTAACATTACGCTTTTGGTCGGTGTCTTCAATTCTCAAGACCATCGTACCCTTGTTATGACGAGCGAATAAATAGTTAAAAAGTGCAGTACGTGCGTTACCAATGTGCAAGTGACCAGTTGGACTTGGTGCATATCTTACACGGATTTTTTCTTTAGCCAAAATTCATGCCTCTTTCAAAAAATAGTAAATTCAAACAATCTTAGTTTACTCGTTATATAGTAAGAATTCAATTAATGCTAGCCAAAAACTAATTTTAAAGCTTGGGGAATACTCGAAACGGGAATTACTTCAATGCCATGATCTTTTAATCCAGAATACATATTATGCCGTGGAATAAAGATCCGCTTAAACCCTACTTTAGCCGCTTCTTTTACTCGTGCATCGATTTTATCAACTCGGCGAACTTCACCAGTTAAGCCCACTTCGCCTACAAAACAATCTGTCGGCGAAATTTCTTTATCGGTATAACTGGATGCAACTGCCATGGCAATTGCTAAATCAATTGCTGGTTCATTCAATTTAATCCCACCAGTTGCAGTCAAATAGACATCTTGATTCTGCAACATTAAGTTTCCCCGCTTTTCAAGCACCGCTAGCAGCAATGAAGCTTTGTTAAAACTAATACCTGACGTGGTCCTTTTAGCATAGCCAAAAGCTGTCGGAGTAACCAAAGCCTGAATTTCTGCTAAAAGTGGCCTAGTTCCTTCAAGCGATACCACCACAGCAGAGCCAGTAGAATTAGGTAATCTTTGGTCCAGAAAAATTGATGATGGATTAGTTACCTCTCTTAAGCCTTCATTAACCATTTCAAACATTCCAATTTCGTTTGCTGCTCCAAAACGGTTTTTAACAGAATGCAAAATTCGGTAAGAATGGTGTTCATCCCCTTCAAAATAGAGAACGGTATCCACCATATGTTCCAAGATCTTAGGCCCAGCAATCGCACCCTCTTTTGTAACGTGGCCGATAACAAAAACTGTAATGGCATCCATCTTGGCAATTTTCATTAATTCACTTGTTACTTCACGAACCTGTGAGGCAGAGCCAGTCATCGAATCAAGACTTGGTTCATTCATAGTTTGAATGGAGTCGATCACAACAAAGTCAGGCTTAACATCATTGATTTGTTCGCGAATATCATGCATGTCAGTCTCTGGATATAAGAGCATATTACTTTGACCTACACCCAGTCGGTCAGCCCGCAATTTGATTTGGTTAGCTGATTCTTCTCCCGAAACGTAAAGCACCTTATATTTTTCAGATAAGTCACTCATAATTTGTAACATCAAGGTTGACTTACCAATTCCGGGATCTCCACCAATTAAAACTAGTGAGCCTGGCACAATACCACCACCTAAAACGCGGTTTAATTCCTCAGATTTAGTGACAATTCGTTCTTCTTTTTCAGCTTTAATCTTATCCAGCTTTACCGGTTCATTTAATCCAGTCTTCTGAATCAAACGACTAGCAGTTGCCTTAGTAGAACGCTTTTGCACTTCTTCAGTTTCTTTTTCAAATTGATTCCAAGCACCACAGTTAGGGCAGCGGCCTAAATAACTTGCCGAAATATAGCCGCAAGAACGACACTTATATTGTGTTTTTACTCTAGCCATTAATCACCCTTCTTTTCATTAGTTGATCCAAAGCCGCTAACTCTTTTTCGACTAATTGGATCATCATCGTCGGTCTTCAAGTATTTGATAAAAATGCCTTGAGCAATACGGTCTCCCTTCTTGATGTGCAAGGGCCGTACGCCATAATTAATCATTTGTACAAAAATTTCGCCCTCATTGTTAGGATTATTGTAATAATCTGCATCGATAACGCCGATCCCATTTGGCAAAGCTAGATTACGCTTAAAAGTATTAGATGAACGATTAGCTAAAATCAACACTTCATCTTCTGGCATATAAGCTTTAAGTCCAGTTGGCACTAACAACGGCTTTAAAATCTGATCCGCCATCTCATAGTCGCGCTCATACAGCTGGTGTCCATTTCTAATCAACCTAAAAATTCGCACAAAATTTAGTCGCCAAATGCTAGGGATAGTAATGTCTTCAGCCGCTTCGATGTCATAGCCTGCACTGGCTAGGGTCTGTCTGCGAGGAAGATTAATTTCCTGATCTTGATACTTTTTGACTACTTCAAATCCACGTGTTTTCATTCCAAAGCTCCATTTATCTTTTATTTTGACAGTTATCTATTTTACAATGTTTTTAGTCAACACAAAATAAATAGCTCTCTATTATTTATTACGCAAAAAATGAGATTATTTTTTTAAAAAGGAATTTTTTATGAATAAGCAAGATACGCACCAAATTTTCACTATAAAAAATGAAGAAGACATACTATTATCTAGCGTTACCTTAGATAAAATCGCTCGCAAAGACAGTAATGTCTGGATAATGAACCATTTTTTTATTAATCCACAATTTAATAGTCAGGATTTGCTTGAAAAACAAATGCAAAAAGTTTGGCAATTAGCTCAAGAAACTAACTTACCCATTTGGCCGCTTGATCCTATGATCATTGACTACTTCACCCAGCATCCTCAATTTCACAAAATTTGGTATCATCGTCCATTTAATCGATAAGATTATTAGACGACTCATTTTGAATAAGATAAAATTAATTTAAGTACTTATAAAGGAGGATTTTTTTATGGTAAAAGAAATCAACAATGATACTATTAATAAATTTGAACAAGACTTAGCTAACCACCCTGTTTTTGATGTGGCTAGTCACGCTGCTCAAGAAAACGGTATCTACAAAGCTAGTCAAAACTTACAAACTAAGATCGACCTAGATCCAACCTTCTCAATCGAAATTGATACAGGTAACCCTGCCGATCAAAAGCAGTCTGGTCGCTGCTGGATGTTCAGTGCTTTAAACACTATGCGTCACCCATTACAAAAGAAATTTAAGTTAAAGGACTTCGAATTATCTCAAAATTACACTAACTTCTGGGATAAATTTGAAAAGTCTAACTGGTTCTTTGAAAATGTGATCGCAACTGCTGATAAGGACTTGGGCGATCGTAAAGTTTCATTCTTATTTGCGACTCCTCAACAAGACGGCGGTCAATGGGACATGCTTTGCGGTATTATTGAAAAATATGGTATCGTTCCTAAGAGTGTTTATCCAGAAACTGCTAATGCTACTAATTCAAGTGCATTAAACGACACTTTAAATACTTTGCTTCGTAAAGATGGTCTTGAGTTACGTAAATTAGTTCAAGATGGCAAGTCAGAAGATGAAGTACAAGCTCTCAAGGAAGAAATGCTAAACGATGTCTTCCGTATTTTGGCTACTTCATTGGGTGTTCCACCAAAGAAGTTCAACTTCGAATACCGCGATGATGACAAGAATTACCATATTGACAGGGACATTACCCCAAAGGAATTCTTTGACAAGTACGTTGGCATGGATTTAGCAAACCATATCTCAACTATCAATGCTCCAACTAACGACAAACCTTTCCACAAGGTATTCTCAGTTGAATACTTAGGTAACGTTGAAGGCGGTCGCCAAGTTCGCCACTTAAACCTTAAAGTTGATGAAATGAAGGACTTAATCATTAAACAATTGAAGAGTGGCGAAGTTGTTTGGTTCGGTTCAAACGTAGTTAAGGATTCTGAACGCCGTGCTGGACTTCTTGATACTAACCTTTACCGCCGTGATCAATTATTTGATGCTGACTTCACTATGTCTAAAGCCGACATGCTTGATTCTGGTGAAAGCATGATGGACCATGCCATGGTGATTACCGGTGTTGATATCGTTGACGGTAAGCCAACTAAATGGAAGATCGAAAACTCATGGGGTGAAAAACCTGGCTTTAAGGGTTACTTCGTAATGAGTGATTCTTGGTTTGATTCATTTGTTTACCAAGCAGTTATCAACAAGAAATTCTTACCAGAAGATCTTAAGAAGGCTTACGATGAAGGCAAAGATAACCCAATTCAATTATTGCCATGGGATCCAATGGGAGCTTTAGCTTTTAAATATTAAATGAATTAAACAGATAAAAAGAACTTATCCACTAAGATTGTGAATAAGTCCTTTTTTATTTTTACCAAATATGTAATAAGCGGGTTGGATCTAACTTACTTAAGTTGAACTGATGCACATGTTGCTTTTTATTTTCCGGAAATTCTTTCACAAAATCCGCTACATTATACAAACCAGTTGAATATGTCCAAACTCCCTTAACCTTTCTGATCGGATCCAACATCTCATTTCGAATTGGATAAGCTGAAATCAAAAAGTGCTTGTGATGAAACTTAAAGACAAAATATGGCAACTTGAACTGCTTAACTGCTTCATCTTCAGTTTTAGCAATTGAAACTACATTTCGATAAGTTCCATACTTTTCTGTAAACTTGTCATTAAATGAAAAATAAAAGTTCGAGATATGCACATGTGGAAAATCTTCTTCATCTACCATGTCAGGAACCGCAATCACATGAGCATAACGATCTAAATTTGTCTCACGCTGTGACAACGCATGATCCATCTGATTTGGCACAACTTTATGTGCCCAGTATGGTACTTCTGGATGTGCTTCATAAGAACGATACATTTGCTTAACCACTTCAGGCTTAACCCAATCGTAATGCATTCTAGTCTGATTACGCTTAAGCAAACTCTCTAAGGTAGTATGTTCCATCAGATCTACTACAAAGCATTCATAGTGATACTTGTCTACCCAAGGCTTAAAATGTTCAATCGCACTTGGAACGATATGCGTCCCATCCACAATAACAGTTTCGCCATATTCCATCTTGTGTTCTACAAGGTGATCCACCATTTGCTCAGTACGCACAGTTACGTGCCGCGGAATGACTTGGTGTAAAACATCCGCATCCTCTTGATAGTAAACTGTCAAATCCGCCAATAGTAGCCTAATTTGATCACGACTGATCGCATAAGGATTTAAGTGATGGCGAGCAATAAAAGAAGATTTACCGGAGCCAGGTGCACCTCGTAATAAAAATAATTTACGCATGCCTAATACTCCAAACTAAATATACTAGAAATCATAATAGATTTTACCATAGATATGTGTAAAACCTCATTTAGAGCATTAAAAAAATGCACTAAGGTGCATTTTTAACATTATTTACGTAAAATTTGTTTGTTAATAATCTTTAAGTGCTCATCCATAGTATAAACAATCGGTTCCGCATTAGGAACTTCCAGTTTTACGATGTCATGATCACTAATCTGCTCTAGCTTTTTTATCAAAGCACGCAAACTTGAACCGTGGGCTACGATCAGTTGGTCTTCACCATTCATCAATCGAGATGCGATATGATCATAATAATATGGCATAAGTCTTTTTTGAGTTTGATGTAAACTTTCTGCCCGTGGCATCAAATGCTGATCAAAATGCTTATAACGGCGATCAATCATTGGTGACCCCTGCTTAGGTGGAACTGAATCAAAACTACGTCGCCACAATAGAACTTGTTCCACACCAAATACTTTACGTGAAATGTCCTTATTAAGGCCCCTTAAAGCACCGTAGTGGCGTTCATTCAGCCGCCAGGTCTTAGTCATCGGTAGCCATAATAAATTGCAGACATCGGCTACTATATTTGCTGTCACAATTGCACGGGATAAGACTGAAGTATGAATGTGGGTGGGAGCAAAATCCGAAATGGTTTTAATCAATTCACCAGCTTTTTCTGCTTGTTCTTCACCTTTTTTAGTCAACGGAACATCGTTCCAGCCAGTATAAACATTGGCAGCATTTGCCACACTTTCGCCATGTCGAACTAATACTAATTTAGCCATTCTAAGATTCCTTACTTCATTAATACTCTAACGATCATAACAATTCCTGCGATCGTGAAGATAATTCCTAAAGCCATAAAGGCTCTAATGCCGCCTTTATTGGTAGGTTGCTTACGCCTATTAAAAGCATAGGACATGTCATAAATACCCATAATCAATACAATAATCGCTGTAAAAATATTAACATTAAACATTCTTTCACCTAATCTTCGTTAATACCGTGGCCTGGAACGATCATCTTGTCTTTTCTGCCACGCTCGCACTCTGCCTGTAAGGTAATATGATTAATACCTAACTCTTTTTGTAACTCCTGTCCAATATCTTGGTATAGCTGCTCTAATTCATCGGCTCTTAATCCTGGGGCTACATTAATATGCGCGTCCATCATAATAAAGTCATCGCTGTAGCGCCAAACATGGACATGATGGATATTTTGAACTATGGGGAACGATAAAACAATCTTGTTCACTTCATTCAAGTCGATATCAGGATTGGATTCCATCAAAACATTGGCTGCTTTCATTGTAATTTCATAAGCTTCATGCAAAACAAAGATTGAAACTAAAATAGTCAAAACTGGGTCAAGCCAAGTTACATTCCAGAAGTAAATGAAGATCGCACCAATTACAACCGCTACACTGGACAAGGCATCACTTAACATATGAATAAAAGTTGACCGTACATTCAAATTAGCCTTGGAATCGCTATGCATTGCTAGCATTGAAATAATATTGGCAGCCAGCCCAATAATCGAGACAATCAGCATAATGCCACCGTGAATATGTTCCGGCTTCCAGAAACGTTGAATTGCTTCAACAAACAAAACCACACTGATCACGATCAAGATAACGCCATTAGTAAAAGCGGCTAAAGTTTCAGCTCTTTCATAACCAAAGGTCTTAAACTGATTACGACTTTTGCGACTAATCAGGTGCGCCACAAAAGATAAAATAATTGCACCAACATCACTCAGATTATGAACTGCATCTGAAAGCAGTGCTAATGAACCTGAAAAAATACCACCTATAAATTCAGCAACAGTAATAACAACATTCAGTAGAGTTACGAAGACATAACGCTTAGTTGTATGATCTTTATTCATAAAATATTTTCCTTTCGTTATCAGTGTACCAAAAAAGGCCCTACTTCGGCAGTAGGACTTTTATAGCTCTTCAGCATCTACATTATAATCAACAATTTCAAATGAACCGTCATCGTGCAAAATTCCACGAGTAACGCTCCCATTATTTGGAAAAACAATATCGTTTTTGCCATTACTCTTATTCCAATATTTTATGGACAAAGTTTTAATAAAGTCACCATGGCTAACTAACAAAACTCTTTGTTCATCTTTAGTTAAATCGCGCAAAACGTCAATTGCCCGTACCATCCGCTCATCTAACTCATCCTGATTTTCCGCTAAATGACGCGGATCAGCCTTTTTTGTTGCTGCACGAAATTTGCGCAAGCCTACCTGATTGATGATCTTAGTTACATCATCTTCATGGCCAATTCCTGCGGCTAGTGCTACTTGCTCCCAAGTCTGGTTAATATCATCGCCTTCAAAAGTTCCAAAGAAGACCTCACGAAATTCAGGCAGCTTTTTAATTTTACCAATATCCGAGACCACATTAGCATCCTTCATCAAGTGAACGGTATCAATTGCTCTCTTCAAATCCGATGAATACATATTATCAAAGTGAACTTGGCTTAATGCATCTGCTGTTCTCTTTAAATCGTTAATTCCCTTCACAGTTAGTGGAGAATCACACCAGCCTTGAACTTTGTTCAGCTGGTTAAACATAGTCTCACCGTGGCGAACTAAATAAACTTCTGTTGCCATCTATTAACCCCTCCCTTTGCATTAATAAATATTGTATCAAACTTAGCCTAGGTATGCTGTATAAAAGAAGTAGGCTGATTGAACGAATGCCAAAGTTGCAATAAAAATTCTAACTGGCTTTTCAGGAACATGTCTTAAAATAGCTGGCCCAATATAACCACCAATGAACATTCCGATTGCTAGTGGAATTGCTTGAAGCCAATAAATGTGAGAAGTAAACATAAAGATTATTAAAGCAACTAAGTTAGCAAAGCCACTAATCACATTTTTAATTGCATTAATTACGATAAACTTCTCATTAGTAATGTAGGTTAAAATTACCAATATGATAACACCACCAGCAGCACCGAAATAACCAGTGTAAGCACCCATGATTAAAAGCGTGCATAAGTAAACAATTCTTAACCAAGTAGGCTGCTTTTCCGTATTTAATGTATTATGCTTTTCCGAAACAAGAATCATAATTCCAGAAAACGTGATGAAGAACGGTACTGCTTTTTCAAAAACACTAGAAGGAAACGAAAGAAGCAACATGCATCCCACAATTGAGCCAAGCACGGTAAAAATCGTGAAAAACCATGTTTCCTTCCAATGTCCCTTTAATTCCTTGGTTGAAGAAATGGTTGAGCCAATACTCGTCCAAATTAAAGCGGCGTCATTAGTTACATTTGCATAAACTGGCGGAATCCCCACTGCAAGTAATACTGGATACGAAGCAAGCGAGGCCATTGAAGCAATGGATGATAATAAACCACCGCCAACCCCACCTAATAATAAGAAAATAGCTATCCAGATTGTCATTCTTAAATCCTTTCTAAAAATTATCGAGTTCATTATAATTCTTATAGAGATTAACGCAAAAAGAAGGTACTATATGTCAACATTTGAAACATTAATTTTCGTTCCCGAGGGCAGTCTATTAAATCAAAAGCTAGCTGAAAAGACCGCCTTACGCCAAACTTTAAAACATTACGGCCTAGATTGGGGACCGGCTGAACGCTTAAGGTACACTAGTCTGCAAAAACAATTTAAAACTTTATCTGATGACGAGCAAATCGATTTATCTTTAACCACTTTTTTGGATAAGGATATTAAGGAAACACGCCCTGTTTTTGACGATTTAATGAAAGAACAAACTAGGCTTGTCAAAGGTGCGCCTGATTTTCTAGATCAAATTAGTTCTTTGCGTTTAATTTTGCTTGCTAAAGAAACTAAAGCTCAAATTGAACCTCGCCTTATGCCATCTGAATTGCTTAGTTCGTTTGATTATACTTACTTTGCAGATGATTTTAAAGACAAATTACCTAGCAAAAATATCTTTTTCAAAATTCTCAAGGATCATCCCGAAATTGACCCTGATACTGTTTTAGTAATCGGTACCAACTTAGATGAGGAAATTCAAGGTGCAGAAAATGCTAACTTGAAGTCACTATGGTTGGCTCCTAAAAAAGATAAGATTCCTATTTCACCACATCCTACTTTGCATTTGAGTAAATTAACAGACCTCTCATTTTATTTAGACATTAATTAACTAGTATAATTAATATAGTGAAGAAAGGAAGGTTATATAATGACAAAAGTTGCTGTAATCTTTGCAGATGGCTGCGAAGAAGTTGAAGGCTTAAGCGTAGTTGACGTACTTCGTCGTTTAAATGTGCAATGTGACATGGTTGGCCTAACCAGTAAAAAGGTTGATGGCGACCACCACATCGAAATCACTTGTGACAAAGTTGTTGATGATAGCTTACTTGATTACGATTTAGTTGCATTCCCAGGCGGAATGACCGGTTCCGCAAACTTACGTGACAACGAAAAGTTGCGTGATTTGATGGTTAAGCGTCACAAAGAAGGTAAATGGGATGCTGCGATGTGTGCTGCACCTCGTGCCCTCGCACGTTATGGCGTGTTAGATGACGCTGACTTCACCTGCTACCCAGGTATTGAACAAGAATGCTTGAAATATCAACCAAATGCTCATTTTTCAGAAAGAATCAGCGTTACTGACGATAAACACAAGATTGTAACTAGCCGTGGTCCTGCTACTGCTTGGGCATTTGCTTTTGCAATCGTCGAAGCACTTGGCATTGACACTAAGGACTTGAAGAAAGGCATGCTTTACGATTACTTAGCTGACAATATTCAAGATAGTTTATAATTTCAAGCAAAAAGAGCAAATCTAGATGGACCAATGTCATTAAGTTAAGACATTGACAAATTGAATCTAATCTCTGTAGAACCGAATCATTATGATTTGGTTCTTTTTTTGCATAAAATAAAGGCGAAAAGAACCTACCTTTTCGCCCTCTGATTAAATTATTAAACCTTCAAAATTATTGCCAGAAAGCTGGTGTTAATTATGAAAGCCCTTCACAGAAATATTTTAGATCGTCTTGATCAAATTATCAATGATACTGGAAAGCGCATTCATGATTTTATCGATGATCCTCATGCCTTCACTAGGAAGCGGTTTTTAGATGCAGCTACAGTCATTAAAACTACTATTAATATGCAAGGAAAAGATTTGACCAGTGAGTTGTTTAGAGCTTTTGGCCAAAAAGCTATTAAAAATAACGATAAAGTAGTCAGTACTTCCGCTTATGTCCAACGCAAAGGTCAGCTTTCACCCGCATGTTTTAAGCATATTCTAACTGTATTTAATCAGAATTTATTTAATATCCAGTTATTTGATCATAAATATCGTATATTTGCCATTGATGGGTCTGATTTTAATCAAATCTGGAATCCTAAATCAGAGAATATCGTTGGAAATCTCAATCATAAAGGAAAGCCATATTGCCAAATTCATGTTAATGCACTCTATGACCTGTTAAATAATACTTATCAAGACTGCATCTTTCAGCCTAAGTCAAAGATGGATGAACGTAAAGCCGCCATTCAAATGCTTAAAAAGCTAAATTGCGGACCATATATAGTTACTATGGATCGAGGTTATACCGGCTTTAACATGATTGAAAATTGTAATCGCCTGCCTAACTGTTATTATGTCATACGTACTAAAACGGGATATGGCGCATTTAAGGAAGTAGCTGAGTTGCCTAATCAAGAGTGTGATAAGGATATAGCTTGCTGGGTGACTACCTCTAATTATTATTATGAAACCCATAAGGCTACAGAAAACGTTCATTTGGTTAACCATCATTACCGTCAATATATAAAATATCGGTCTAAAAATACCAAAGATGGCAGCTGGGACTTTGGAGAGTTATGTACAATAAAATTTCGTGCCTGTAAATTTAGAATTAATGATCCTAAATCAGGCAAAGAAGAATGGGAAGTTGTTCTAACTAATCTAAATAGAGCCGATTATCCCTTAAAAAGGATCAAAGAGATCTACCATTTGCGCTGGGGCATTGAAACTTCATTCAAAAAGTTGAAATATGCTTTAGGTAGCGTACAGTTTCATTCCAAGCAGGATAGATTTATTGAAATGGAGATCTATGCCCACATGATTATGTTTAACGCAGTCAGTCAAATTGATGCTCAAGCATATGTACCACAAAAAAACTGCAAGTATCAATATGCGATCAATTTCAAACAGTCATGTTTTGTCATCCAGGCTATGTATATAATTTCTTCTTCAACTGAAATCTTTAAAAAGATTCTTATTCAAATTAGTCATTACACAATTCCGATCAGACCAGGACGAAAAGACAAAAGAAATCTCAAACCCAAATCAGCTGTATATTATTTATATCGTGTAGCCTAATTTCTAAACAAGATTTGGGTTTATTTGGCATGAAAAAAGATCATTCAAATGCGATAAATCGCAAATGAATGATCTTAAAAGTCCAAGTCGATAATTTGTCAATGTCTTAACTTAATGACATTGCTAGATGGACTTGCTCTTTTTTTATTTTTCAATTAATTGCATACGATCATTAAAGTAATTTTTATAGGCCAAGTAACCTGCTATCACTGCTCCTAGCCCTGTAGCAGATAGCAGCATGAATGTAACCATAATCTGATATTTGATCGCATATACAGGATCAACTCCGGCGAAAATCAATCCTGACATCATACCTGGCAAGTTAACTAAACCTACAGTTTTAGCCGAATCAATTGTTGGTTGCATCGCAGTTTTAATACTTCTGCGTAAAATTGGCATACTGGAGTCTTTGATATCCGCTCCTAATGCCAATTTTTCTAAGATTTGTTGGCGTTGATCATGAAAACTTTCATTCAGTGTTTTATAACAGAGCCCAATTGCAACCATTTCATTACCAGCTATCATGCCTGTGATTGGAATGATTTGCATTGGCACTAATTTAATCGTCTTTGAAAGCATTAGCACGCCCAACGTAATATAAGTCCCAATCAGCAGCGCCACAAAAGATTGCCATAATTTTTTATCAGGATTAGGGTCTCTCCTATTGGCATTCCATGATGCATTAAAAATTATCAACAGGGTAATCACAATCGTGAGCCAAACATTGTTGATTTTAAAAATGTATTTCAGAATATAACCTACAATGGTTAACTGAATAATCGCACGGGCCACACTATAGAATACATCTTTAGTCAGCCCTAATTGCTCCTTGATTGAGATGCCGACAGACACCAGAACTAGGGCAAAAGCTAAGATCAAAGAAAAGTTGCTAACAGCTAGGTCTTTCATGCTACTATCCGCCCTTCTACTACTTTTATAGTCTTTATTGCATTTTTGATTTCATCATTATCATGAGTTACTTGGATAATAGTTGTATCTTGTTGATGAACTTTTTTAATCAAATTATGAACAATTTCCTTACTATGATCATCCAACCCTGTCGTAACTTCATCTAGTAGAAGTACATCTGGTTTAAATAATAGATTTCTAATTAAGGCAACTCTTTGCTTTTCACCACCAGATAATTCAGTGATCTTCTTATCTAAAAAATCCGCACCAAGATCAACCTCTTTTAAAGCTTCAACTGCTTTAGCCTTATCAAACTTTTGCCTACGAATTTGAAATGGAAAGCTTAAATTATCTATTACTTTTTCACCAAAAAGTGCTGGCTGTTGAAAACAATATGAAACATGCCGGCGGTATTCATCTGGAGAATATTGATCAATATTTTTATCCTTAAATTCAATAATCCCTTTTGTTGGTGAGATTAGATTGGCTAAAAGTTTTAAAATAGTACTCTTACCACTACCAGATGGACCTGTAATTGTAAGAAAGTCGCTTTTTTCAATATCTAGAGAAAGATTAGAAATAATAGTCTTATCTTTTACTTGATAAGAAATATTCTTAAGTGATAGAAACATTGGTACTCCCCCAGTTCAATGGTTTAATTTGCTAAGTGAATTTTACATCTTTTTATGGTAAACAAAAAGCATCCCGCTTGGGATGCTTGAAATTACGGCTCTATTTTTAGATCTTTTCCTTCTTGTTTTCTAAAGTTAAAGCTAAGCAAAATAACAATTCAATTAGTATCATTGTAGCAGCTAGGACTACTGGTGAATAGATTAATCCAACAAATAGTGATATAAATGGTATTAATATTGAAAAAATCAAATAAATATTAGACTTATATAGCCAACTGAAAGGTAATAAATGTGCACCAAAAATCATTGCAATTACCATTAGCATTTTATCTGGAATTGTAGGATAAATCCACATTGCAATTAACAAATATAACATTTGGTCAACTGATAATATAAGACCCAAATTAGTTAACGGATTGCTTTTATTTTGAAAATCAATTTTCAACAATTTTGATATGGCAAATGATACTGGTAAAACCAGACCTGTACAAATAAAGGTGAATAAGTTCTTAGTAAGAATTGGCATTGAAGATAATTGTACTAAAAAAATCCCAACCCAAACTAAAACTGAAGTAATAATAAAATGAACACCACGTTTTTGTTTAATGATACAATCCAATCTTAACGCTTCTAAATTATTCATATATACTCTCTCCATCACAAAAAATAGCGTAAATTATATTTTTCAATTGGCTTCAATTTAAAATCTTTTTATCAAGATATGTGAATTCTTAGCTATTTTCTATATTTTTAAATGTTTACAAGTAAATTATACAGTACCTACTCTAGCAATTACTAACTTTTATTTAAAGCATCACCTAGGTATAACATTTATAGATGTGAATGAAAAACAAGGTATACAGTTGGTTTTTAATTATAAAATAGCTTCTTAATTTTCACACGGACTATAAGTTATTGAGTTGCTCTTAATTTATAGGGTTAATTATACATTTCATCTAACATGTGACGAAACTATAAGCAAACGAAAAAAGCATCCCTGGTTGGAGTGCTTTTTTGATATATAAACGTAAAATCCAAAGATTAACGCTTTGAGAAACATAACCCTATTTTTAAGACGTTTTATTACATTTTAATACTCTTGAAAGCCTATTATTACAGCATTCCTAATTAGAAAAATGTTTTAAAAGACAATAAAGAGTATTAAAAAGTATCAAAAATCAAAGTTTAGTTACCATTTGTTACCAACGCTGATGGTCAATCTGCTTAGAATCTAGTTAAAGCTAGATTCTTTTTTATTGATCTAGTTCTTCTCCCATGGCTGGATACTCATAAGTTGTAGTTAAAAGCATTGCTGTAAAGTTTAATATGATTTTCGCTTCTTTTTCAGTACTTTGTGTTAAGTCATGAGTTGCCCTATTACCCATTTGTCTTATTTTATCTACCCAGCTTGTGCTTGTAGCAGTTATTAAATTATGATCTTCTAAATATTCAATATAATATTGAAAAGTTTTATTCTCTTCTGCACCTTGTTCAACACCAATATGCATTAATATTTTTCTGCATAATAACATAACTGCTGTGAAAGCATCTGCTTGATAACAATTTCTGGCTTCATTGTAAATATTATTTACAACTTCTGGAACATGTTCAAAGGATTTCCCATAAGGAATTCCCGGCACTTGAATTCCATTAAGTAAAAAAGTTGGATAACCACATCGGTGACATATATAAATTCCTGCTTTTAAGTAATCAGGAGTGTCATTATAAAGAGCACTAGGTATTGCCAATCTATATCCTTGATCTGATGAAACTACTGTATTACAGTTCCAACAAGTATAACTTAATGACGGTAAATTTTGTACATTTACCCATTGAGCATAATTACCTGCAATTTCTATTTGGCTTATTACACGACTCATGAAAAATTCCTTTCTAATATTGGTATAACTTTATTGACTTCCTAATTATACTAGTTTTCAGTAAAATGTTATATAAAGGTAGGTTTGCAACATGAAATTAATTGATGAACAAAAAAATGCCAAAGTTTTTGTCAAAAAATGGCTAAATAAGGGAAATGAAAAACAAGATACTTCAAAATTCTGGATTGATTTATTAACTCTAGTTTTTGGCGTTAAAAATGCCACTAATTATTTAGACTTTGAAAAAACAGTTACCATCATTGGAGAAGATAATAAATCATGTCAGAAATATATTGATGTCTATATCCCTAATACTAAGGTTTTAATAGAACAAAAGGGACAAAATATCTCTTTATCGAAAAAAGAAACTCAATCAGATGGCGCAAAACTAACACCATTTGAACAAGGATTAAGATATAATCAGAATCTCGCACATAATGAAAATGCTAGATGGATAATAGCATGCAATTTTCAAACTTTTGAAATACACGATATGAATCATCCTCAAAAGCAGCCGGTAATTATCCCATTAAATGAATTACCTACTGAAATTTATAAATTAGATTTTCTCATTGATAAAGAGACTAAAAACATCGAAGAAAAAACTGATCTATCAATTAAAGCTGGGGATTTAGTAGCAAAAATCTATGATGAGATATTAAAACAATATGGTAATGATGTTACTGAACAAGATTATCAAAATATTAATCAACTTTGTGTGAGATTGGTTTTCTGCCTCTATGCTGAAGATGCGGGCTTATTTGGTAAAAAAAATCAATTTTCTAATTATCTCAATTCATTTACTCTAGTTCAAATGAATGGTGCTTTATCACGTTTATTTCAGACCTTGGATACACCCGAAGAAAACAGACCTAAATTTTTAGAAAGTGATCTTCAGGTTTTTCCATATGTTAACGGTGGACTTTTTAAAGATGAAGTTGAAATTCCACCATTTACTCAAAAGTTAAAAGAATTACTTTTAAATAAAGCTAGTCAAGGATTTAACTGGAAGAACATCTCTCCTACAATATTTGGTGCTGTTTTTGAAAGCACATTAAATCCGGAAACCAGACGTGAAGAAGGGATGCACTATACATCAGTTCAAAATATTCACCGTGTAATCGATCCATTGTTTTTAGATGATTTAAAAAAAGAACTACAGTCTATTAAAGAAGAAAAGAAACTTGGCGAGCGCAAAACAAGAGCTAAAAACTTTCAAACCAAACTTTCACAGCTTAATTTCTTCGACCCAGCATGTGGTTCAGGAAATTTCTTGACTGAAACTTATCTCTCTTTACGAAAACTTGAAAACGAAGCCATTATTATTCAGCGAGAAGATAAAAACGGAAACATTCAAGGAGAATTTACATTTGATAGTAAAGATTTAATTCAAATTACTATCCAACAAATGTATGGCATTGAAATTAACGACTTTGCAGTTTCAGTTGCCAAAACAGCTTTATGGATTGCAGAAGCTCAAATGTATGAAGAAACAATAAATGCTACTGGTTTACAAAATGGTAGTGTTACTAACTTTTTACCTTTAGATACATACGAGAATATACATAAAGGTAATGCTTTACGTTTAGACTGGAATAAAGTTATCCCTTCATATAAATTAACCTATATTATGGGAAATCCGCCATTTAAGGGATTAAGTAGTTTACCAGCCAAAGATAAAGCATTAAAGAAAGAACAAACTGAAGATATGGATCTTGTTTTTGGTAAATTACCTAAACATGGAAAGCTAGACTATGTTTCTGCATGGTATGAAAAGGCAGCCAACATGATGCAGGGAACAAACATAAAAACCGCATTTGTATCTACAAATTCAATCACTCAAGGTGAACAAGTTGGTATTCTCTGGAAACACTTATTTGAAGATAAAAATGTAACGATTACTTTTGCTTATAGGAGCTTTGTTTGGAATAGTGAAGCTACAATGAAAGCTCATGTTCATTGTGTAATTATTGGCTTCACTTGTACAAACTATTCTGGAGATGTTTTACTGTTTGAGGATGAAGTAGCAAATAAAAAAGTAGTTTCTTATCTTAATGGTTATCTCACTGATTTTGACAACATCTATATTCAATCAAGAAAATCTAAGCCTCCTTTTAACATGCCCGAAATGCATAAAGGCAGCCAGCCAACAGATGGTGGCGGACTTATATTGACCCCTAAAGAAAAGGATAAATTTTTATCAAAATACCCAAATGATAGTGATCTAGTTGATTTATATCTTGGTTCTAACGAACTGATTAAAGGAAAAAAGCGCTACTGCTTATGGTTAAAAGATATTAGCCCTGCTAGATTTTCAAAAAATAAGTTTATACTTGATAGACTAAATACAGTCATTGAAGCTAGAAAAAATAGTTCTACAGACGCTGTTAGAAATAATGCTGAAGTTACTCCTTATTTGTTTACGCAGATTAGGCAACCTGAAACAGACTATATTGCAGTGCCTGAAGTTTCATCTGAAAATAGAAAGTATATTCCTATTGCTTTCTTATCTAAAAATGTCATTGCAAGTAATAAACTTTACTTAATTCCAAGTGATCAACTTTGGATTTTTAGTGTTCTTATTTCCGAACTTCACATGACTTGGGTAAGAACTGTAGCTGGTAGATTGGAAACTAGATACAGTTATTCTCCCGCTGTATATACTAACTTCCCATGGAAACAATTCAGCAACAAAGAAAAAGAACAACTAATAGATTCTGCGAAAAATATTTTAAATGCTCGTGATCTATATAATGATGCATCCCTAGCTGACTTATATAATCCAAAATCTATGCCTATTGAATTAATTAAAGCGCATCAAAAAAATGATGACATAGTAGCTAAAATTTACGGTTTATCTTCTTCTCTTTCAGAAAGCGAAATTATTCGAAAATTATTTTTATTTTATGAAAAATTGAATAAAGAGGTAAGAAAGAGTAAGAAGAAGTAAACCAATGTTACTAATAAGTATTGTGCAATAAAATTAATTCTCTTTTTGTGATTTTATTTGACACAATTTTTAAACCATGCTTAAATAAAATTACAAGTTGAGAAGGGCAAAGGCTCAACTTGTATATAAGTAATTTAAGGTATATTTTTAAAGATTATTGATTATTTTAAAGAATCAAGTAGCTTCTTAGTTAGGCTACTTAAAGGTTACATTATTTTTTAAAGGAAATTATTATCTAATATCTTCTTGAATATTAGATAATGGTTAATTGTTTATTTAAGTAAAAAGCTAGAGCTAAATCATGCACTAGTTAAAAGGTTTTGTTTATTCTTTAGTGGGGTTAGTTTGCCCCTAATTCCGCACGGTTAAATCTGGTGAATAAACTGTTATTATAAAATTGAATAATTACTGAAGAGGAAGATTTTAACTTTTGTTAATATCTTCCTTTTTTCGCTCAAAAAATTATTACAAGAGCAGTTTTAACTGCTTTATTAAACAAACGGAGGTTCTTTAATGAACGACTTAAACGGTGTAGTAATCGCCAACAACGGCATTCAAAACTTCTTAAGAAGTTGCGAAGTTGCCTTAATAAAAACAACTCTTAACGTTAATGGTCAAGCAACCGCTACTGCCATCATCTTACAGGATCGCAACAACTACCCTGCTAAGAAGAACGGCGAAGCAGTCGTTAACCCAAATGGGGGTAAGAATCTGACGGTTCACATTACTGGCGACACTCCAGTAATCAACCAGTTCGTAACTGGCATCCAGTTTGAAAACTTACGAGTTACGTCTGTGTACGCAACTAGTCAACAAGATTCTACCTTTGCAACAGTTCATTATTCTTTAACGGCAGATAGAATCATTTTCCCAAAAAAGCAAGGAGAATAATTCATGCAAAATGGTACAACTCATAGAAAGCCAACTACAGTGAGAACTTACTCTCCACTTTTAGTACTTTCATTACTATCAGTCTTATTTATTATTGGTGGGCTTACCATCACTATTATTGGTGATGCAGATCCTACAAAGATTTTTACTGATCTTGCTCACAACTTAGGTCTTATGATCTTTAAGATTGGTGTTGTAGTCGGTAGCATTTGCGGATTAATCTATCTTTATAGATGGGCTAAGGGAAAAGAGCCTAAGCAATATGAGGTGCTTAAAAGAAAGAACTTGTATCCTTGGCTTTATGGCAACGATCTTTTTGTCCAAAGTGATAAAGACACTGAACACATTGTCTACCCTGATGTAATTTATCACGAAAATTGCTTTATGATTGCTATTCTGCCTGGACTTTATACGAAACTTGATCAGGCTAGTCGTGAAGTTGAAAGTTACTTAAATTCCTTAGGCTTTAACAAGATGGTGATCAGTCATCATGTTAAAAATAATTGGATGATTTTTGATATCATTGATGATTTTCAACAAAACCAACTTAATGGGCTTAGACTCATTCATACTCATGAACCACTAGTCCGCCTTGCTAAAAAACTTAACTGGGATTATATAAAGCATCCTAATGCATTGTTGACTGGCCCACGAAATAGCGGTAAGTCTTGGCTAATTTTCTCAATAATCATGCAGATGGCTTCAGCTGGAACACAGCTTTTTATAGTTGATCCTAAGGAAAGTGACGCTTACCGTTTACGTCATATACCTGAAATGAGAAGCCGAGTAGTTGGAAATGATAAACAAGATGTATTTGCTTTTCTCGAAAGATTTGTTGATCTACTAAGACAGAGAATTCACTGGGTTGAAAAGCATAGAAGCTTTGCAATTACTGCCCAAGATCTTGGTATGCCTGCGTATGTCCTTATCTTTGAAGAGTATGCTGCTTTTACTGCTCAGCTCAATACAGCTGAAAAGAAAAAGCTAGATGCTTTACTAACTCAAATTAATCTTTTAGGTCGGCAATACTCTTTCATGGCAATTTATGTAATGCAACAAGCACGTGCTTCAACTGGATCTCAATTTTCAACCGCCATGCGTGAACAAATGGGACTTGTTGTTGCTATGGGGCAAGAACCTGAACAAAGTCTTAAGGCTACTTTTGGCTATGAATATGACATTCCTCAAGTTAAACTTTCTCAAGGTGAAGGGTTGCTATGGATGGAAGGCAATTCTAATGGTAATGTAATTCAACCTTTTACTTCTCCAGATTTAAGTGACTTGAATTTTGAAAAGATCTTCAAAGATGTTCTTAAGTCACAAAGTGATGATAAGCTATTGGAATGCTCAAAAGTGCCAGCCAGTCAGTATCCTGACTAGGATGGCGGCACACGGTTTACCGTGTGCCTTTAACTTGATTAACGTCAAACAAAAGAAGTAAAAATGCAGTCTGATAAACCTATTAACAATGATTCAGTTGTGAAAAGTTATCGATATGGCGATACTCTCGAATTGACGAATTCTATTGGCAAAAGAAAGCAAAAAACTAGAGTAATTAAAGGCCACAGATATGTTGAACTAGCTACAGGTGAAATCAAAAAGATGAAAACTGATGCTAAAAACAGGTCCGACAATTACAAAAGTGTGCAGAGTACCATGAGAAAACTACGTAGACTAATTGCTAATAACTTCTTCGGTGGAGTTAATGAACTGTGGATCACCTTAACTTTTAAAGAGAACCTAACAGACAGCGCTAAAGCTTATACCTACTTTAAGGTATTCATGCAACGATTACGTAAAGACTATAAGCATATCGAATATATTGCAGTCATTGAACCACAATTAAGAGGAGCTTGGCATTTTCATGTTCTGCTAAAAGATACTACTGGCAAAAAATTATTTATCTCTAATAATGATCTTGCCGATAAGTATTGGAAAAAAGGATTTGTTAATGTTAAACGCCTTAAAGAATCTGATAATGTAGCTGCTTACGTAATGGCTTATGTTAGCGACGTAAAACTTCCGTCCACTGAAGAAGAAAAAAAGCAACATAGTTCAAAAATAAAAAAAGGTCTAAGACTTCACATGTATCCAAAGGGTCTGCGCATCTACAGAGCTTCACGTGGCATTAAAAAACCGATAGAAAAAACGGCAAAAAAAAGTGAAATATTTGAACAAAATAAAATTAATTCAAATATGAAACCCAACTTTATAGCTGAAAAATACAGAGTAATTAATGGCGTACAAAAAGACTTTAAGACTGAATATTACAATAATCTTTTTAATCGAAAGGATTAATCAAGATGGCAAAACTCTTAACTAGAAAAGAAGCCAGCGCATATGTTGGAATTGCCGAAAAAAGCTTTGATAAAGCATTTAGAGCAAATCCTGATTTTAAGCGTTTCTACCTGAGTGATCATGTTGAACGATACACCAAAGAAAGTATTGATCAATTCATTGAAACTCATGAGAGAGGCTTCTCTAAAATTTAATTGAAGAAGGTCGGCAGTCCTGTTAAAGTAAATTTAAACAGATTGGCTGTCGGCCTTTTTTATTACGAAAGGAAGACAATCAATGTCATTTATTCAAAAGCGTGGCAATTCATTTAGAGCCATGGTATCAGTTACTCAACACGGAAAGCGTGATTTACTAACAAAAACATTTAACAGCGAAGAAGAAGCTAAAATTTGGGCTTTACGTTTAGAATTAGATAAAGCAAGTGGTAAACAAATTGCTGAAAGAAACTCACTCTTCAAAGATTTTTTCTTTTTATGGGTCAATACTGTTAAAGTAAATGATGTTAGACCGACCACTTTTAATAATTACAAACAAGCTATTAAAGTAGTTAATAAGCTGTTCCCTACTGCAAAACTTGGTAATCTTGATGATGTGCAAATGCAAACCGTATTAGATAAATATGGTGAAACGCACTCTCAAAAAACAGTAGTTGAATTGCTTAAGAAGATTCGGACTTCTTTGCGTTATGCTTATGCTAAAGGCTATTTAACTAATGATTTTGCAAGTCTACTTAAAGCTCATGGTCAAGAACAGAAAAAGAAAAATAAAGCATTATCAATTACTGATTTAACTTCATTAAAGCATTATCTGCTTCAACATACTAACAATGAATTTAACTTGTTAGTGTTACTTGAAATCTCTACTGGTTTGCGTCGTGGTGAAATTCTTGGCTTAAAGCCAGATGATCTATACTTTGATGGGCAATACTATTGCGTCAATGTTAGAAGATCAATTAGCCCAACTAGTGATGACACTCACCTTAAAACTAAAGGCTCAAGACGCAGTGTATCAGTTAATAAAGAGGTTTGGGATTTAGTTAAAAACATCCCTGTAAAAGAGAATGGGTATATCTTTGATTGGTATTCATTCAAACTTTCCGACAAATTAAAAAGATTGCTAAACAAAATAGGCATCTCACCTACCACATTCCATGGTCTGCGAGATACCCACGCTTCTTTTTTATTTGCTAATAACTTACCTTTAACCTATGTTTCTAAACGCCTAGGTCATGATAGTATTTTAACTACTGAAAAATATTATCTAGAATTAATGCCAGAAAAAAAGCATCAGCAGGACGCTGACGCTTTGAAACTTTTAGCTAACCTATGATTGTTACCATAAGTTACCATGCAGTTTTTAATAAACGTTGATATAACAACAAAACCAGTATGAAATATTAACGCTTTGAGAATTGTGAAGCTTTACGGGCTTTCTTCAAACCTGGCTTCTTTCTTTCCTTCATTCTTGGGTCACGAGTTAAGAAACCTGCCTTCTTAAGTGGACCACGGAAGTCTGGGTCAACTTCAAGAAGAGCACGTGCAATACCGTGACGGATAGCTCCAGCTTGGCCAGAGAAACCACCACCGTTAACATTAACGTGAACGTCGTATTGACCTTCAGTTTCAGTTAATGTTAATGGTTGCTTCAAGTCCTTAACCAAGTTAGGGAATGGAATGTATTGATCAACATCTTTATCGTTAACAGTGATCTTACCGTTACCTGGTACTAAACGAACACGCGCAACTGAATTCTTGCGGCGACCAGTACCTGTGTATGCAGCTTGTTGTGCCATTGTATAACCTCCTAGATTAATTTGTTAATATCTAACTTTTCAGGCTTTTGTGCTTCGTGCTTGTGGTCTTCGCCAGCATAAACATGCATCTTCATGAATTCATGGTGACCAAGAGTGTTCTTTGGAAGCATACCCTTAACTGAGATTTCAACCATCTTAACTGGGTTATTAGCAAGCAATTCACCGTAAGATACGGCCTTCAAGCCGCCACGCCATGATGAGTGGTGGTAGTAGAACTTGTCTGAAGCCTTTTTACCAGTCAATCTAATCTTTGATGCGTTGATAACGATAACGTTATCACCAGTATCAACATTAGGTGTGTATTGAGGCTTGTTCTTACCTCTCAAAATAGTGGCAACAGCTGCAGAAAGACGACCAAGAGTTACGTCAGTTGCATCAATAATGTACCACTTACGTTCGATTTCACTAGATTTTGCTAATGGTGTAGTACGCAATTTAAATTCCTCCGTTTATTTGCAGTTTGAAAACAATAAGTTTCCGGGGCCTATCGTGGACAAACATACTATACTAGAGTACGTCCTTTTAGATAAAAAGTCAATTATAAATGCTGTTCTAAACGATATTTTTGTGGGATTTCATCGTAAAAAACATGATAAAGGTACAAACCACTCGCATGAGCAGTTTGTCTTACCTCTTGACGATCCTTGGCAGCAATTACTCGTTGCAAGTCATGAATTGGCCTACGATCATTACCAATTTCCAGTAGCGCCGCTACCATAATCCGTACCATATTATACAAAAAGCCTGAACCAATAAAATCAAAAATTACTTCATTTTCTTTTTCGTCTTTAGTAATGTTTACATAATAAATGGTCCGAACTTTATCTTCAATTTGACCACCGCTGGCCGCAAAACTGGTAAAATCGTGCTTACCCAATAAGTCCTGAGCTGCAACCTGCATTTTTTCAATATCTAATGGATACGGAAAATGACCAGTATAAAAACGCTTAAAAGGATTAACAAAATGATCTAAACTAACACGATAGCGATACCATTTCCCCTTAATCGAATAACGCGCATGAAAATTCTCATCAACAATTTGGCAATCATCAAAGATAATATCGGTTGGCATCATAGAATTCATTGCCAAAATCATTCGATTGGCTGGAATAGTTTTACCAGGATAATCAAAATGAATTACCTGTCCAACCGCATGTACACCGGCATCAGTTCTACCTGACCCCTGCACAATCACACGCTGCCCCTTAGTCATTTTCTTCAACGCATCTTCAATTGTCCCCTGAACAGTTCGCTGGTCTGGTTGAAGTTGAAAGCCATGAAAAAGATGACCATCATAAGCCATCGTCATTTTATATCTTGTTGTCATATTTCTAATGTGTCCTAAAAATTAATAGTAATCCGACTAACAGTACAAAATAAAATAATGCAATTAAATCATATTTTGACCAACTTAAAACGCGATATTTAGTTCGTCCTTCACTACTACGATAACCACGTGATTCCATTGCTGTAGATAAATCAATTGCCGTTTCTAAAGACTGAATAAACAACGGAACCAAAATGGGCGTAATTGCCTTAGCACGTTGAATTAAACCACCGTCATTGAAGTCCGCTCCACGTGATCTTTGCGCATTCATAATTTTAAAAGTCTCATCAAACAAAGTCGGTACAAAACGAAGCGCAATTGAAATTACTAACGCAATTTTATCCACCGGCACTTTAAACAACTTAAGCGGCTTAAGCAGCCATTCCATCGCATCAGCAATTTCAAGTGGCATTGTAGTAACTGTCATTACTGTTGAAATTAAAATAATTAATGTAAAACGAATAAAAATATAGATTGCATTAATCAAACCATAGCTAGATAATGAAAAAATCCACCAATGCCAATAAATATGACCACCAGTCATAAAAAACAATTGCAAAAGCGACGTAAAGAAAATTAAACCAATCAAAGGCTTAACGCCATCCCAAAATACTTTTGCATTTAATCCTGTAGCAACTACAGCTAAGAAGCAAAAAATGGTCACAATCGCATAAGTTATTGAATTATTAGCTAAAAAGATAGCCAATATAAATAATATGGTAACTAATAATTTACTCCGAGGATCCATTTTATAAATAAGAGAATCTCCCGGAATATAACGTCCTACAATTATCTTACTCATAAACTACCCTCGCAAATTTTTCTTAATTTCATTAACAAGCTGATCCAGTGTTAACGGTTTATCTTTAAAGTTAAAGTTCGTCAAATCTGAGGCAAAAAGACTAGCCGTTGGTTCACTCAAATAGTGCTTTTCTAGCCAGTTTTTATTAGTAAAAATCGCCTTAGGCGCATCATGTCTAATTAATTTACCATGTTCCATCACTAAAACATCATCTGCATATTCGGCCACATCATCCATATTATGCGTAACCAAGATTACAGTATGACCTGCTTTTTGATAATCAACAAATAATTTCATCATTTCCTTACGAGACTTAGGATCTAACCCCGCTGCTGGCTCATCTAAGCATAAAATTTCTGGTTCATCAGCCATTACCCCAGCAATTGCAACACGCCGCATTTGTCCTCCAGATAACTCAAATGGCGACTTATTTGCTAGCGATTCATCCAATCCTACTCGCTTCAACCATTTCAAAGCTTTACTTTTAGCTTCATCATCGGTTGCTCCAAAATTTTTAGGACCAAATTCAATGTCTTCAAGCACAGTATTTTCAAAAAGCTGTGCTTCAGGAAACTGAAAAACCAAACTAACCCGCTTGCGTAACTTTTTCAAATTCTTATTTCCTGTTTGAGCAGTAATATGATAACCAGCAATATCAATTGTTCCTGAACTCGGCTTCAGTAATGCATTAAAATGCTGCATCAAAGTCGACTTACCACTACCGGTATGACCTACCAATGCAACAAAACTATTTTCAGTTAATTCAAATGAAACATTATCTAATCCTTTTTTCTCCATTGAAGTTCCGGGAGAATAGATATAATTTACTTTTTCAAATTTAATTGACATAGATATTGTTTCAACTCATCTTTCGTTTTTATATTTTTAGGTACAGAAATTCCCACTTCATTTAATTTATTTATTAATTTTTGTACAAATGGAATGTCTAGCCCTATTTCTTGCAACATTTCAGTTTTACTAAAAATTTCCGTTGGAGTTCCTTGAGCTAAAATCTTGCCATCATTTAAGACGATCACATCATCAGCCATATTAGCCTCATCAATGTCATGTGTAATCGAAATAACTGTCAAATTCTTCTCTTTCTTTAAATGCTTAATAATTTTTAGCACCTGCTCTCTCCCCTTAGGATCAAGCATCGAAGTTGATTCATCTAAAATAATAATCTTCGGTTCTACGGCAAGAATACCTGCAATTGCTACTCTTTGCTTTTGTCCACCAGAAAGATTAGCTGGCTCTGCATCTATATAATCCAGCATTCCAACGTCTGCTAAAACTTTTCTGACTATTTTTACCATTTGCTCCCGAGGAACAGCTCTATTCTCAAGCCCAAAAGCAACATCATCGCCAACAGTAGCTCCAACAAACTGATTATCTGGATTCTGAAATACAATACCGACTTTTTCCCTAACATCCCAGACTGTCTTTTGATTTAACGTCATTCCTAAAACAGTGATTCTAGAATTATTAGCAGAATCAGGCAAAAGTAACCCATTAATTAATTTAGAAATTGTGGACTTACCGCTACCGTTGTGACCTATCAAAGATGTCCAGGAACCTCTTTTTATTTTAAAACTAATCTGATCAAGAATCGCTTTTTTAGTATCGGGATAGGTAAATGAGACATCCTTAAATTCAACAGCACTATCTACTGGCATTTTTCCACTTCCTTTCTTAAATCGCTTATTAGCAATTGTAACAGAAAAAAAGAGCAAAAAAAATCACCCATGAAGAGGGATGATTTTTATCATCTAAGCTAGACTAAGCTTGCGCCATCATCTTTACGCTTATTCTCACTTTCATGGATAATTCTTAATACGTATTAAGTTGTGTTACTCTAAATTAAACTAATTCAAGAATAACCATTGGAGCAGCGTCACCCTTACGAGGAACGGCTAACTTCAAAATTCTTGTGTAACCACCATTACGGTCCTTGTAACGAGGTGCTACATCACTGAAAAGCTTTTGCAATGCTGACTTAACAACAACTGCATCTTTTTCTTCGTGAACATCTGCAACTTCGTCACGTACAAATGCAGCAGCCTTTCTTCTAGCTGCTAAATCGCCGCGCTTACCTAAAGTGATCATCTTTTCGGCAGTCTTACGAACTTCTTTAGCACGAGTTTCAGTAGTAACAATGCGTTCGTTCATGATTAATTGAGTAGTCATTTCTCTAAGCATTGCTTTTCTGTGAGCACTATCGCGACCTAATTTACGGTATGCCATGGATTTGCCTCCTTTATTCACCTAAGCTTAGTCTTCTTGACGAAGTGAAAGACCTAAGTCGGTTAATTTATTTTTAACTTCTTCCAATGATTTACGTCCTAAGTTACGTACACGCATCATATCTGATTCTGTCTTGTCAGTTAACTCTTGAAGAGTATTAATGCCAGCACGCTTCAGGCAGTTATATGAACGAACAGAAAGGTCAAGCTCTTCGATAGTCATCTCAAGCTTCTTTTCCTTCTTATCGTCTTCCTTTTCCACCATTACTTCGCTGAATTTAGCATTTGCATCTGCTGATTCAAATACCTTAAAGTGTTCAACTAAAATTTTAGCAGCAAAACTAAGGGCGTCATTAGGCTTGATTGAACCGTCAGTCCAAATCTCAAAAGTGAGCTTATCAAAGTCATCTCTCTTACCAACACGAGTTGATTCAACTTGGTAGTTAACCTTCTTAATTGGTGAGAATAAAGAGTCAACTGGGATAACTCCGATTGGCATGTCATCACTCTTATTGTCACTTGCAGCAACATAACCTCTACCATTCTTTACGGCAAGTTCCATATGCAAGTGTCCACCTTCAGCAATGGTACAAATATATTGATCCGGATTCAAGACTTGAACGTCTGCATCAACTTTAAGATCATCAGCAGTTACTGTGGCTGGACCTTCAATGTCCAATTCAATAACCTTTTGTTCATCTGAAAGAGACTTTAATTCAAGTTTCTTCAAGTTCAAGATGATCTTGGTTACATCTTCTCTGACGCCAGGAACTGTTGAGAACTCGTGTAAAACGCCATCAATTTGCACATAAACAAGTCCAGTACCTGGAATAGAAGTAAGTAATACTCTTCTTAAAGAATTACCTAAAGTAGTACCAAAGCCTCGCTCAAGTGGTTCAACAACAAACTTACCGTAAGAATCTTCTTGTTCAACAACGGTAATATTTGGTTTTTCAAATTCAATCATTACTGGGCCCCTTTCAAAACGTTACGTCCTATATCAAGGACAAAATTAAACACGACGACGTTTTGGTGGTCTGGAACCATTGTGAGGAACTGGCGTAACGTCACGAATTGCAGTAATTTCAAGACCAGTTGCTTGAAGTGATCTAATAGCAGATTCACGACCAGCACCAGGACCTTTAACTGAAACTTCTACATGTTTCATGCCTTGGTCCATTGCACTCTTAGCTGCTGCTTCAGCTGCCATTTGAGCTGCAAACGGAGTAGACTTACGACTACCCTTAAAGCCCAATGCACCAGCTGAAGACCAAGCAACTGCATTACCTTGAACGTCAGTAATCATGACTAAAGTATTATTAAACGTTGAGTGAATGTGTGCTACACCGCTTTCAACATGCTTCTTCACACGACGCTTACGTGCTGTTTTCTTTGCAGGCATCAATAAACCTCCTTATAAATAAAATTAACGATTTCTCTTAGTACCCTTACGAGTACGAGCATTGTTCTTGGTATTTTGGCCACGAACTGGAAGTCCACGGCGGTGACGAATACCACGGTAAGAACCAATATCAACTAAACGCTTAATGTTCATGCTTACTTCACGACGTAAGTCACCTTCAACACGGTACTTGTCAACTTCAGCACGAAGCTTTTCTTGATCTTCTGGAGTTAAATCCTTTGAACGAATATCTTCAGATACTCCAGCATCAGCACAAATTTTCTTGGCAGTTGCTTCACCGATACCGTAAATGTAAGTTAAAGCGATAACGATTCTTTTATCTCTTGGTAAGTCAACACCAGCAATACGAGCCATAAACTACACCCCCTCTATTTCTAACCTTGACGTTGCTTGTGCTTTGGATTTGCTGAGCAAATTACCATCACACGGCCATGTCTCTTGATAACTTTACAATGTTCACACATTGGTTTAACAGATGGTCTAACCTTCATGTTTCCCTCCGTTATATTACTTTATAAACCGATACGTAATTCTACCTTTAGTTAAATCATATGGAGATAATTCCACAGTCACACGGTCTCCCGGCAAAATACGAATGTAGTGCATCCTAATTTTACCAGAAACGTGTGCTAAAATTGTGGCTCCATTTTCCAATTCAACTTTAAACATAGCATTAGGTAAGGTATCAACTACCTTACCTTCTACTTCAATGACATCATCTTTTGCCAAAGTTGTTCCTCCGCAATTAAACAGTCATATACTTTGAAATTATAACACGGATAAAAAATTATACAAATTTTTCTTCTATTGATTATTACTCAATACCGCATCAATATCTTCAAAGACTTTTTCTGGAGTTTGTTCACCATTAATTACAGTGAGCAAGCCTTTCTTCTGATAAAAGTCCTTCAAAGGTGCATTCATCTTTTCATTAACTTCAAGACGATTCTTAACAACTTCTGGTTTATCATCTTCACGTTGATAAAATTCATGGCCACCACAGCGATCACAAGTGCCCTCAACTTTTGGCTGCTTGGAAAGCTTGTTGTAAGTAGCTCCACAATTTTTACACATGTATCTTGCTGATAAACGCTTAATCAAAGTGTCTTCGTCAACTTCAAGCGCAATGACATTTGTTAAAGGTTTCTCCAAACGTTTTGTAATACCATCTAAAAGTTCTGCTTGTACAGTGGTTCTTGGAAAACCATCTAAGATAAAACCTTCTTTAATATCAGGTTGACTTAAACGTTCCTCAACCAACTTTGCAGTAACTTCATCGGGTACTAGATTACCCTTATCGATATAACTCTTAGCTTCAAGACCAACCTTCGTCTTGTTAGCCATTGCTTCCCTAAACATATCCCCAGTTGAAATATGAGTTAAGTGATATTTATCAACGATTCGCTCTGATGCTGTACCTTTACCAGCACCTGGTAACCCTAAAAGAATTAAGTTAATCATTTATCCGTTCCTATCTGATGAATCCAACATATTCTCTCTTCATTAACAAGCCGTTAATTTGACGAGATAACTCGAGAACAACCCCAATCACAATTAAAAGACTTGTTCCTCCTAAACCAATGGAACTTGGGAGATTCCAAAAGTTAGTAGCCAATTGAGGCAGTAAAGCAACTAAGCCCAAGAATAATGAACCTACTGTTGATAATTTCATCAACATCTTTGAAATATAATCCTGAGTATCTTTTCCTGGCCATACACTAGGAATATAAGCACCCTGCTTTTGTAAGTTTTCTGCTAGCTTCTCAGGGTTGACCTGTACGAAAGCGTAGAAGAATGTAAATAAGATAATTAAAAGAGTGTAGATAATTACCCCAGGAGTAGTTTGTAAGCTAAAGATTTGGTTCATTACTTTAAACCATTGTTGATCGCCCTGGGTTCTTTGAAAGGCCATTAAAATCGTTGCCGGTGTAACAATAAATGAACTGGCAAAAATAACCGGGATAACTCCAGATACATTAACCTTTAATGGTAGAAAACTTTCAGAACCACTCATCGTCGCTCTTCTCGTATATTGAATTGGAATACGACGATCAGCTTGTTCAACCCATGTAACAAATTGAGTTACGATAAGGATTGCAACTATAACCGCGATGAAGAACAAAATGCCTTGCCAACGATCACTAGCACTATTATTAATAATTTCTTCCTTATAAATTTGCCATAGACCACTTGGTAGTCTTGCAATAATACCAGCAAAAATAATTACTGAGATACCATTACCTAGACCCTTATCAGTGATTTCATCACCCAACCATGTTAATAACATAGTTCCAGCAGTCATAATAATAGCAATTTCTATATAAGTCTGTGGTGTTTGATTCTTTACCAAACCCATTTGAGTTAAAGCGTTAAAGCCTAACGTAATACCAATACTCTGGATAAAAGCAACAACTAATGCTAAATATCTAGTTACTTGATTTGTTTTACGTCGACCTACTTCACCTTGTTTTCCCCATTCTACTAACGTAGGAACAATATCCATCTGTAGCAGCTGGATAACAATCTGAGCCGTAATATAAGGAGAAACACCCAAAGAAAATATTGAATAGTTATCTAGTCCACCACCAGATACAGTATCCAGCATTGGAACTAAACCAGTTTGCGCAACCTGCGTGATCGCCTTCGCATTAACACCGGGAACGGTAATGTTTGCACCGATCCGATACAGCAAAAGAATAAAGAGCGTGAAATAGAGCTTATTTCTAATTTCTTTATCTTTGAAGGCGTTCTTCAAGGTCGAAAACATTAGATCACCTCAACAGTTCCGCCAGCGGCTTCAACTGCTTGCTTAGCAGATGCGGAAACTTTATTAACCTTTACAGTTAACTTAACTTTTAATTCGCCCTTGCCAAGTAACTTAACACCTGACAATTCTTTCTTTACTAAGCCATTATCTTTAAGTGATTCTACAGTTACTTCACTGCCGTCTTCGAACTTGTTTAAATCATCTAAGTTTACAATTGCATATTCCTTGCGGTTAATGTTCTTAAAACCACGCTTAGGCATAGTTCTGAATAATGGCATTTGACCACCTTCAAAACCTAAACGAGTATGACCGCCTTGACGAGCTAATTGACCCTTTTGACCACGGCCTGAAGTTTTACCGTAACCACTTGAAGTACCACGACCAACACGTTTTCTATTGCGACGTGAGCCTTCAGCAGAATGTAATTCATGAAGCTTCATTAATTTGGCACCTCCTTGATATTCTATTTGTTAATCTCTTCAACAGAGATTAAGTGAGCAATCTTTAATAATGCACCACGAGTAGCAGCGTTGTCTGGAAGAACAACAGTACTATCCACTCTACCTAAACCAAGAGCTTTAACGATCTTTCTTTGTTGAGGTAGACGGTGAGCAACACTTCTAATTAAAGTAATCTTTAAATCAGTCATCTATGATCTCCCTAATCTTAAGCTCTTTCAGGTTGACGAAGTTTTGCAACTTCTTCACTAGTTCTAAGCTTCTTCAAACCATCGATAGTTGCACGAACAACGTTAATTGGAGTGTTTGAACCAAGTGACTTTGAAGTTACGTCTGAGATACCAGCCATATCCATAACGATACGTACGGCACCACCAGCAGCAACACCAGAACCAGCTTCAGCAGGTTTCAATAAAATGTTACCTGAACCGTAGTGACCAATAACTTCATGAGGAATAGTAGTACCAACTTTAGGTACATTGATCATTTTCTTCTTACCGTCTTCTACAGCCTTACGGATTGCTTCTGGGACTTCTTGAGCTTTACCAGTACCAAAACCTACACGGCCTTTCTTGTCGCCAACAACAACAAGAGCAGCAAATCTCATGCGACGGCCACCTTTAACAACCTTAGTAATACGGTTGACAGCGACTAATTGATCTTCGATATCGTCTTTGTTTCTGCGATTGTTACGAGAATCATTGCGGTTTGCCATGTGTTAATTCTCCTTTCCTAGAAATCTAATCCGTTTTCACGAGCAGCATCAGCTAATGCTTGAACACGGCCGTGGTATAAGTAACCACTTCTGTCGAATACAACAGTAGAAATGTTCTTTGCCTTTGCAGCTTCAGCAATTGCCTTACCTACAGCAGCAGCTTGTTCTACTTTAGTTGCATCTGATACATTTTCATCCAAAGTTGAGGCGCTTGCAAGCGTAACACCCGCTACGTCATCAATTAATTGAGCGTAGATGTTTTTATTTGAACGAAAAATGCTTAAGCGTGGGCGCTCAGCAGTACCAGAAATTTTTCCACGAATACGTCTATGACGCTTTAAGCGTAACTTGTTTTTATCTGGTTTAGAAATCACAATTTCACCTCAAAAATAACTACTTATTACTTACCAGTCTTACCTTCCTTGCGACGTACGTATTCATCAACATAACGAATACCTTTACCCTTATAAGGTTCTGGTGGACGTACGGCACGGATTTCAGCTGCAAATTGACCAACATCTTGCTTTGAAACACCTTCAACTTCTACATCAGTTGCTGAAGTTGCCTTTACAGAAACACCTTCTGGTGCAGTCAATACAACTGGGTGTGAATAACCAACATTTAAAGTAATCTTGTTACCTTGTGCTTGTGCACGGTAACCAACACCGATTAACTTCAAAGTCTTCTTATAACCGTCAACTACACCTTCGATCATTGAAGCTAAGTTAGCTCTTTCAGTACCGTGAAGTGCTTTGTCGCTTTCGCTTGAACGTGAAAAGTTAATTTCACCATCTTTTTGTTCAAACTTAATCTTTGGATCGAAGTATCTAGTTAATTCACCCTTTGGGCCCTTAACAGTAATATTGTCGCCTTCCTTGGTAACAGTGACACTGTCAGGGACTTCAATAGTCTTTAAACCGATTCGGCTCATTGATTGTTCTCCTTTCTGTCAGTATTACCAAATGTAGGCAATTACTTCGCCGCCAACGTTCTTTTGTCTTGCTTCCTTGTCGGTAATAACACCAGCAGAAGTAGAAACGATGGCAATGCCTAAGCCATTAAGAACTTTAGGTAAGTCTTCAGCGCCAACGTAGTTTCTAAGACCTGGCTTAGAAATACGCTTCAAACCTGAGATAACACGTTCTCCATTTGGACCATATTTCAAGAATACCTTGATAACGCCTTGCTTGTTATCATCTGCAACTTCGTAATCACGGATGAAGCCTTCACGTTTCAAAATTTCTGAAATAGACTTTTTAATGTTTGATGCAGGAATTTCAACTGAATCGTGTTTTGCCATGTTGGCATTTCTGATTCTAGTCAAGTAATCTGCGATTGGATCTGTCATGACCATTTAAGCTATCCTCCTAACCGTATACTACCAACTAGCCTTTTTAAGACCAGGGATTTGACCCTTGTGTGCTAATTCCTTTAAGCAAATACGGCATAACCCGAATTTACGGTATACGGAGTGTGGACGACCACATCTCTCGCAACGTGTATATTCGCGTGAAGAGAACTTAGCAGGACGACGATTTTTGATTTTTTGTGATGTTTTAGCCATTAATGTCCTCCACTATCTTGCAAACGGCATACCAAATTGAGTCAAAAGTTCACGAGCTTCTTCATCAGTGTTGGCAGTAGTTACGATAACAATATCTAAACCTCTAGTGCGGTTTACCTTATCAAAATCGATTTCTGGGAAAATCAATTGTTCTTTAATACCTAAAGTGTAGTTACCACGACCATCAAATGAACGAGTTGATACACCACGGAAGTCACGAACACGTGGAAGAGAAACATTGATTAACTTGTACAAGAAATCGTACATTCTGTCGCCTCTAAGAGTTACCTTAGCACCGATAGACATACCTTCACGTAAACGGAAGTTAGCGATTGATTTCTTGGCCTTAGTGATTAATGGCTTTTGACCTGAGATCAAAGTTAATTCTTCAACTGCTTCATCTAAGTTCTTGGCGTTAGAAACTGCATCACCAACACCCATGTTTAAAACAATCTTGTCGATCTTAGGTACTTGCATAGATGACTTGTAGTTAAACTTTTCTTCTAATGCAGGAGCTACCTTTTCGTTGTATTCCTTAGCTAAATAACTTGCCATGTGTGTCCTCCCTTCTACTTATCTTCTTTTTTACTACTAATTAATTTAACGTTTGATGCGTGAATTGAACCTTCTGATTCAACTACACCACCATTAGCATTGCTTTGTGAAGGCTTTTGGTGCTTCTTAATCTTGTTAACGCCCTTAACCACTACGCGGTTTTTCTTAACGTTAACAGAAAGAACAGTACCTTCTTTACCTTTATCTTTTCCGGCAATAACTTTTACTTTGTCACCAGTTTTAACGAACATCAGTGCACCTCACTATCAATTATAAGACTTCAGGAGCAAGAGAGACGATCTTCATAAAGTCGTTCTCACGTAACTCACGTGCAACTGGCCCAAAGATACGAGTACCACGTGGGCTCTTGTCTGCGTTGATAATTACGCCAGCATTTTCGTCGAACTTGATGTATGAACCATCTTCACGACGTGCACCTGATTTAGTTCTAACAATAACAGCTTTTACAACGTCGCCTTTTTTGACAACGCCACCTGGTGTTGCTTGTTTAACAGTACATACTACGATGTCACCAATGTTACCGGTCTTACGCTTTGAACCACCTAAGACTCTAATAACTAAAAGTTCTCTGGCACCAGAGTTATCAGCAACCTTTAAACGGGATTCGTTTTGAATCACTGTGTAATCCTCCCCTCACTAAATCCGCAAATTAAACAGATTTCTTAACAATCTTTACTAAACGGAAGCGCTTCTTACGAGATAATGGACGGGTTTCCATGATACGTACAGTATCGCCAACTTTAGCTTCGTTATTTTCGTCTTGTGCGTAGTACTTCTTTGAATATCTAATACGCTTGTTGTAAACAGGGTGGTTCTTGTAAGTGTCAACAACTACAACGATAGTCTTGTCCATCTTATCAGAAACTACACGACCTTGGTATACGTGACGACGATTTCTTTCGTTTGTTTCGCTCAAGTTAATAGCTCCCTTCCATTAATTGTTTTCTAACGCTTTTTCGCTCAGAATAGTCTTGATTCTGGCGATATTCTTGCGGACTTTGCTCAAGCGAGCGGTATTTTCTAATTGACCCGTTGCTTGTTGGAAACGCAAATTGAAGAGTTCTTCTTTGTATTGCTTTTCTTTTTCTAACATTTCATCAGTGGTTAATGCTCTGATATCTTTAGCCTTCATTAGATTCGCCACCTACTTCCGAACTTCTAGTTACAAACTTAGTCTTAATTGGTAACTTAGTTGAAGCAAGACGTAAAGCTTCACGAGCAGTTGCTTCATCAACACCACCAATTTCGAACATAATCTTTTCTCTCTTAACTACAGCTACCCAACCTGCTGGTGCACCTTTACCTGAACCCATACGTACACCAACACCTTTAGCAGTGTATGACTTTTGAGGGAAAATTCTGATCCAAACCTTACCGCCACGTTTCATGTAACGAGTCATAGCAACACGAGCTGCTTCGATTTGACGGTTAGTAATCCAATGTGATTCGAGGGCTTCAAGACCATATTCACCAAAGGCAATATATTTACCACCCTTAGCAGCACCACGCATCTTACCACGGAATTCACGACGGTGTTTTACTCGCTTTGGTACTAAAGGCATTATCTATTTCCTCCCTTCGCTGGCTTTGAAGCTGGCTTATTCTTACGAGTAGGTAAGATTTCGCCACGGTTGATCCAAACTTGAACACCAATTTCACCATAAGTAGTGAAGGCATTTACCCAAGCGTAATCAATATCAGCTCTCAAAGTTTGTAATGGAACACGACCTTCTGTGTGCCATTCTCTTCTTGCCATATCGGCACCGTTCAAACGACCTGAAGTTTGAACCTTAATACCCTTGGCACCAGCACGCATAGCTCTTTGAGTAGCTTGACGCATAGCACGTCTGAAAGCAATACGAGCTTCAAGTTGACGAGCAATACTATCTGCTACTAACTTAGCATCAAGATCTGGTTTCTTAATTTCAACAATATTAATGTGAACTTGCTTACCAGTTAAAGCATTTAATTGTTTTCTCAAAGCTTCAACTTCAGAACCACCTTTACCAATTACCATACCTGGCTTAGCAGTATGAATTGAAATGTTGATTCTGTTAGCTGCACGTTCAATTTCAACAGTAGATACTGAGGCATCCTTCAACTTTTCTGAAATAAATTTTCTGATTTGAAGGTCTTCATTTAAAGTTTCTTTGTATCCCTTGTCAGCATACCATTTTGATTCCCAATCACGGATAACACCGAGACGAAAACCGTTTGGGTTAATCTTTTGACCCATTAATATACCTCCCTTAATCGTTCTTTTCTGAAACTACTACAACTACGTGACTGGTTCTCTTGTTAATTGGAGAAGCCATACCCTTAGCACGTGGGCGGAATCTCTTCAAAGTTGCACCTTCATTTACATAAGCTTCTGATACGTAAAGGTTTGCACTTTCAAGATCGTAGTTATGTTCTGCGTTAGCAATAGCTGAACGCAAAACTTTTTCAACGATTGGGGAAGCAGCTCTAGGCGTAAATTCCAAGATTGCTAATGCTTCAGCAACGCTCTTGCCACGAATTAAGTCAACGACTAAACGAGCTTTTCTTGGAGCGATGCGAACAGTTCTTGCTTCAGCCTTAGCTGAACTAATTTGTTCTGCCATTTAGATGTTTCTCCTTCCTCTAAGCTTGTGTTGTGGCTTTATCATCAGTGGATTTGTGTCCGTGGAAAGTTCTTGTTGGAACAAATTCACCTAACTTATGACCAACCATGTCTTCAGTTACATATACTGGGACATGTTTTCTACCATCGTAAACAGCTATAGTCAAACCTACAAAGGAAGGGAAAATAGTTGAACGACGTGACCAAGTCTTAATAACTTGCTTCTTATCTGCATCTGCTTGTGCATCAACCTTCTTTAACAATGATGCATCAGCAAAAGGACCTTTTTTAATACTACGGCTCATTAATTAACCCTCCTTCTACTACTTGCTACCTTTACGGTGACGAATGATTAACTTCTCGCTGGCCTTCTTGGTATCTCTAGTCTTAATACCACGTGCCTTCTTACCCCATGGAGTCATAGGTTGAGGACGACCAACTGGAGCCTTACCTTCACCACCACCATGTGGGTGATCGTTAGGGTTCATTACAGAACCACGTGATTGTGGACGCTTGCCCAACCAACGCTTACGACCAGCTTTACCTAATTGAATCAATGAGTGTTGTTCATTACCAACAGTACCGATAGTTGCACGGCATGATGACAAAATCTTACGAACTTCACCACTTTGTAATCTTACTAAAGTGTAATCACCATCAGCACCTAAAACTTGAGCTGAAGCACCAGCACTTCTTACGAGTTGGCCACCCTTGCCTGGCTTTAATTCGATATTGTGAATTGAAGTACCAGTTGGGATATTCTTTAATTCCAAAGCGTTACCTGGCTTAATGTCAACTGAATCACCTGATTCAACTACATCGCCAACTTTTAAGCCCTTAGGAGCTAAGATGTAAGCTTTGATACCATCAGTGTAGTGAAGCAAAGCAATGTTAGCAGTTCTGTTTGGATCGTATTCGATAGCCTTTACAACTGCCTTTGCGTTGTCCTTGTTACGCTTAAAGTCGATGATACGGTATTTTTGTTTGTGACCACCACCACGGTGTCTTACAGTGATATGACCATATGAGTTACGACCTGCAGTATGTGATTGAGATTCAAGCAAAGTCTTTTCAGGCTTTGTCTTAGTGATCTCAGCAAAGTCGGAAGAAGTCATATGACGACGACCATTCGTGGTTGGCTTGTAAATCTTAATAGCCAATTGACTGACCTCCTATTACTTGTTGTCTTCTGTGTTATCGTCTTGGAAAATCTTGATGTCGTTTGAATCGTTAGTTAAAGTAACGATAGCCTTTCTACGACGAGCGGTCTTACCAGTGTAACGACCTACTCGCTTGTCCTTGCCGCGAACGTTCATAATGTTTACGTTCTTAACTTTAACATCGAAGATTTCTTCAACAGCATTGCGAACTTGTGTCTTGGTTGCAGTTAAAAGCACGTCGAATGTGTACTTCTTATCATCCATTAAGTTCGTGGACTTTTCAGTAATGACAGGTCTTAAAATGATATCGCGTGCGTCCATTAAGCCAAAACCTCCTCGATCTTCTTAACAGCATCTTGATCTAAGATCAACTTGCCATAGTTAACAGCATCTTCAACGTTTAAGCCATTAACTGGAACAACCTTAACCTTAGTCAAGTTTCTTGCGGAAAGTTGTACATTGTTATCATCTGAAACAATTAAAACTTTACCGTCAGCATTTAAGCCGTTTAACATTGATACTAATTCCTTAGTCTTAGGAGCTGACATAGTCAACTTATCTAAAACAATTAAATCATTGTCAATCAACTTTTGGGAAAGAACTGACTTAATAGCCAAACGACGTTGCTTTCTTGGCATAGTGTATGCGTATGAACGTGGAGTTGGGCCAAAGACTGTACCACCACCGCGCCATTGTGGAGCTCTGATAGAACCTTGACGAGCACGACCAGTACCCTTTTGTCTCCAAGGCTTCTTACCACCGCCGCGAACAGCAGATCTATTCTTAACCTTTGAGGTACCTTGACGCTTGCCGGCTCTTTGTCTAATAATTGCTTCAAAAACGACACTTTCATTTGGTTCAATACCAAAAACCTTATCGTTTAAAGTAACTTCACCAGAGTCTTTACCGTTTTGATCCATAACTTTTAAATTAGCCATTCTAGTCCTCCTTCCTATTTATCAGCCTTTACAGCTTTAGAAGCAGTCTTAACAACGATTAATGAGTTCTTAGCACCTGGGACGTTACCCTTAATCATCAATACGTTCTTGTCTGCAACAACTTTTTCAATTACTAAGTTTTCAATGGTAACTTTCTTCACACCCATGTGACCTGGCAAACGCTTGCCCTTTGGTACACGGTTAATGATGGAACCCATTGAACCAGGAATTCTGTGGTATCTTGAACCGTGAGTTTCTGGTCCTCTTGATTGGCCCCAACGCTTGATGTTACCTTGGTATCCATGACCTCTTGAAGTACCAGTAACGTTTACAACGTCACCTTCCTTAAATGTATCCACAGTAACTTCTGAGCCAACTTCATAGTCCTTAAGCTCAACACCGCGGATTTCCCGAATGAAGCGCTTAGGCGAAGTCTTTGCTTTATCAGCATGACCTTTTTCTGGTTTGTTGCTCAAAACTTCACGCTTGTCTTGGTAACCTAATTGAACTGCTTCGTAACCGTCTGATTCAACAGTCTTAACTTGCATAACAACGTTAGGAGTTGCTTCAACAACAGTTACAGGAACAAGGACACCATCTTTAGTAAAGATTTGAGTCATACCAACTTTTCTTCCTAAGATTCCTTTGGTCATGTTTACACCTCTTTCTATTTAAATTACAGTTTAATTTCGATGTCTACACCGCTTGGAAGATCAAGCTTCATTAATGAATCAACAGTCTTTGGTGTTGGATTCAAAATATCGATTAAACGCTTGTGAGTGCGCATTTCGAATTGTTCACGTGAGTCCTTGTTCTTGTGTGGTGAACGAAGAACTGTGAATAAAGTTCTTTCTGTTGGAAGAGGAACTGGACCTGAAATTTCAGCACCAGTTCTCTTTGCAGTAGCTACGATCTTAGCAGCTGATTCATCGAGAATACCATGTTCGTAAGACTTAAGTCTAATACGAATTGTTTGACTTGCCATTAAATTACCTCCTTAACGTCTTCTTTAAAAGATGACTCGCTCGGCAAAAATTCCCCGCACGCCACTGTGGCAATGCAGCCTGGCGTGCCGCAACCTTTTGCGTCAACGCTTTACAACAATTTTCACACTTAAGGGCACACTGTCCCATAAGCACAAAGACTATTGTACTTTGTCCCTCCTTAAATATCAAGGGTTTACGACTTTTTTCTTAAATTTATTTACAAAAAAAGAGTTATCAAAATAAAAATGATAACTCTTTTTTATATGAAATTGTTTTCAATTAAGCTAACTGCATTAATCAGTTCTTAACGGAAGCTATTCAGCATCTCCGCCGCGCTTCTTAATGATGTCAGCTTGAATTGATTTAGGTGTTGGTGAGTAGTGATCAAATACCATAGTAAATGTACCACGACCCTGAGTTGATGAACGCAAAGTAGTTGCGTAACCAAACATTTCTGAAAGTGGAACAAATGAGTTGATGATCTTAGCACCGGCTCTGTCTTCCATACCTTCCATGGTACCACGACGAGCAGTGATTGAACCCATAACATCACCTAAGTATTCTTCTGGAGTAGTTACTTGAACCTTCATAATTGGTTCCAAGATAACTGCGCCAGCCTTTGAAGCAGCATTCTTCAAAGCAAGTGAAGCAGCAACCTTGAAGGCAGCTTCTGATGAGTCGACTTCGTGGTAACTACCATCGTAAAGCTTAGCCTTAACGTCGATCAATGGGTAACCTGCAAGAACACCATTCTTCATAGCTTCTTGTAAACCTTGGTCAACTGAAGGAATGAATTCACGAGGAACAACACCACCAACGATGGCATCTTCGAATTCGTAACCCTTACCTTCTTCGTTAGGAGTAAAGTCAATCCAAACGTCACCGTATTGACCTTTACCACCTGATTGACGAACAAACTTACCTTGTGCCTTAGCTTCCTTGGTGAAGGTTTCACGGTAAGCAACTTGTGGTTCACCAATCTTAGCATCAACGTTAAATTCACGTCTCATACGTTCAACCATGATGTCAAGGTGAAGTTCACCCATACCTGAAATCAAGGTTTGACCAGTTTCTGGGTTAGTTTCAGCACGGAAAGTTGGGTCTTCTTCAGTAAGCTTTTGCAAAGCAACGTCCATCTTATCACGGTCAGCCTTTGACTTAGGTTCAACTGATACTTGGATAACTGGATCTGGAACTTTCAAGCTTTCCAAAATAAGTGGGTGATCTGGGTCAGTTAATGAGTCACCAGTAGTGGTGTTCTTCAAACCGATGGCACCAGCGATATCACCTGAGAATACTTCTGGAATTTCAGTACGTGAGTTAGCGTGCATTTGAAGCAAACGACCTACACGTTCACGACTGTTCTTTGAAGCGTTCAATACGTATGAACCTGATTCAAGAGAACCGGTGTAAACACGGATGAAAGTCAAACGACCTACGAATGGGTCAGTAGCGATCTTGAATGCAAGAGCTGCAAATGGCTTCTTATCGTCAGCCATAAGTTCAACTTCATCACCAGTCTTAGGATTGTGAGCAACGTAAGGCTTAACGTCAAGTGGTGATGGCAAGTAGTCAATAACACCGTCAAGCATCATTTGAACACCCTTGTTCTTGAAGGCTGAGCCAGCGTAAACTGGGAAGAACTTCAAGTCCAAAGTAGCTTTACGGATAGCTGCCTTTAATTCATCGTTAGAAATTTCTTCACCGCCAAGGAATTTTTCCATGATGCCGTCATCAACATCGGCTACGGCTTCAATTAAGTCGTTACGACGTGCTTCAGCTTCTTCCTTGTATTCGTCAGGAACTGGAACAGTATCCCACTTAGAACCAAGCTTGTCTTCGTCGTAGATGTCGGCAACCATGTTGATTAAGTCGATAACACCTTCAAAAGTGTCAGCTGAACCAATTGGCATTTGAACAGCATGGGCATTAGCGTTTAAACGTTCGTTCAATGACTTAACTGACTTATCGAAGTCAGCACCGATCTTATCCATCTTGTTAACGAAAACAATACGAGGAACACCGTAAGTTTCAGCTTGACGCCATACGTTTTCAGTTTGTGGTTCAACACCAGCTTGGGCATCAAGAACAGTTACGGCACCATCAAGAACACGAAGTGAACGTTCTACTTCGATAGTGAAGTCAACGTGTCCTGGGGTGTCGATGATGTTAATTCTGTGGTCTTTCCATTGTGCAGTAGTAGCTGCAGAAGTAATGGTGATACCACGTTCCTTTTCTTCATCCATCCAGTCCATTTGTGAATCACCTTCGTGAGTTTCACCAATTTTGTGGATCTTACCAGTGTAGTAAAGGATACGTTCAGTAGTAGTAGTCTTACCCGCATCGATGTGGGCCATAATACCAATGTTACGTGTCTTTGCTAATGGAAATTCACGCTTGTTAGCCATAAATTATTCTCTCCTTAAATTAAAACGAACAAATTAGAAGCGGTAGTGTGCAAATGCACGGTTAGCTTCAGCCATACGGTGAACATCTTCACGCTTCTTAACTGCTGAACCAGTGTTGTTTGAAGCATCGATAATTTCGTTAGCTAAACGTTCATCCATAGTGTGTTCGTTACGTAAACGAGCGTATGAAACAAGCCATCTTAAACCTAAAGTAGTTCTTCTTTCAGGACGTACTTCAACTGGGATTTGGTAGTTTGAACCACCGATACGACGAGCTCTAACTTCCAAAACTGGCATAACGTTGTTCATAGCTTCTTCAAATACATCAAGTGGTTCCTTACCAGTCTTGTCTTGAACAATGTTGAAAGCATCGTAAAGGATTGAAGATGCCTTAGCTCTCTTACCATCGACCATTAAGTGGTTGATCAACTTAGTAACAAGCTTTGAGTTGTAAACTGGATCTGCTAAAACGTCTCTCTTAGTTACGTGACCTTTTCTAGGCATTATTTAACTCCTCCTTTAATCTTTCTTAGTACCGTACTTAGAACGGCTTTGCTTTCTGCCATCAACACCAGCAGTATCAAGGGCACCACGAACGATGTGGTAACGTACACCAGGAAGGTCCTTTACACGACCACCACGGATTAATACAACTGAGTGTTCTTGCAAGTTGTGGCCTTCACCTGGAATGTAAGCAGTAACTTCGATCAAGTTTGAAAGACGAACACGAGCGTACTTACGTAAAGCTGAGTTAGGCTTCTTTGGAGTCATAGTACCAACACGAGTTGCAACACCACGCATTTGTGGAGCTGGGTTGAATACTGATTCCTTCTTCATACTGTTGTAGCTGTAATTCAAAGCAGGTGACTTTGACTTAGTGACCTTTGAATGACGGCCTTTTCTTACCAATTGATTAATGGTTGGCATTAATTTTTCCTCCTAAAATACTATTTTGTTCACACATCCGGGAGTTTCTTTTTCACTCACGAATAGACTGTTCAAAACATACAAAGACTATTGTACTCGGTTTTAAGCAGAAAGCAAACTTTTTCAAAATAAAAAAAGAAAAATCGGCTATTTTTGCGTAATAAATAGTGGAGGTGTTTTTTTGAAATACTTATTTATTTTTACTAACTTTATAATTGGAAGTTGCTTGGCTTCTCACGCAGCAGTAGTTTACGAGCACTGGAATGATAAAAATTTTATTTACTCACGTTCTCAGTGCAACAACTGTCACCTTGAATTATCAATTTTGGATGAAATTCCATTATTATCTTATCTTTTTCTTCAAGGAAAATGTCGTTATTGTTATCAACAAATTCCAGTTGAATTATTTTTATTTGAATTAATTGGCGGCTTTGCCTTTTGTTTACTCGATTTTAGTAAGACACAGGACATTATTACCGCTATTTTGCTTTTTTCGCTTTTAGTCGTTGCAATCTCTGATTATCAAAAGCAAGAATTTGATCTTCTCCTACTAATTCCAGCCATTAGCGTTGCGATTTTATTCAACCAATTTGCAGCTTTTACATTAATCGACTGGATCTCTTTTACATTATTGCTAGGAATTTTTAGCTATAGCATAATGCAAAGAAAAATGGGGCTAGGCGATTTATTAATTTACTTAATTATCGCTTGCTACTTCACCCCATCATTTGCCAATTTAGTTTTTCTATTTGCTTCAATCTTGGTAATTGCAATTTTTCTTATTGAAAAAACTCCTATTAACCATCGCTATCCATTTATTCCATATATTTTCCTAGGATTAGTACTAACCCAATTAATTTTTTAGACAAAAAAATAAGCATTCCCGCTCTTAAAAGATTGGAAATGCTTATTTATTTTCAATAAAGCTTAGTCTTGCTTAGCTTTATCCTTTTCTTTCATTTGCTTTTCAATATCAGCAATTGAGTATACTGAATCTGGCTTCTTAACGTCAGCTTCAGGTTCCATGCTGCGGTATACAGGCATACCAGTACCAGCTGGAATAATTTTACCGATAATAACGTTTTCCTTAAGTCCAAGAAGTGGATCATTCTTACCTCTAATAGATGCATCAGTAAGAACACGTGTGGTTTCCTGGAATGAAGCAGCTGACAAGAAACTGTTAGTTTCCAAAGCAGCCTTAGTAATACCCAAGATAACGCTTTGAGCAGTTGCTGGAATACCACCAGAAATAATAACTTCCTTGTTGCGGTCTCTAAATTGACCAATATCCATAACTTCACCTGGCAAGATGTCAGTTTCACCTGGATCAAGGACACGAACCTTTTGCAGCATTTGACGAGTTAACACTTCAACGTGCTTGTCGGCAATGTCTACACCCTGCATTCTATAAGCCTTTTGAACTTCAGCTAAGATGTACTTTTCAGTAGTTAATGTATCAGTAACTTGAATCAATTCCTTAGGATCAACAGAACCAAGAGTTAACTTGTCACCACGATGAACGTAGTCACCTTCGCTAACAGCAACTGAAGCTGTATAAGGAACACTGTAGCTTCTAGTATCAATCTTACCCTTAACAGTAATTTCACGAGTATGTTCTGCTGGGTTTTCTTGAATTGAATCAATTACACCATCAACTTCAGAAATGGTTGCACGACCCTTAGGGTTACGTGCTTCAAACAATTCTTGCACACGAGGCAAACCTTGAGTGATATCTTCAGCACCGGCAACACCACCGTTGTGGAAAGTTCTCAAAGTAAGCTGAGTACCTGGTTCACCAATTGATTGAGCAGCAACAGTACCAACTGCTTCACCAACTTCAACTTCTTCACCAGTAGCAAGGTTCATACCGTAACACTTGCGACATACGCCGTGAGGAGTATCACAGGTAAGAATTGAACGAATCTTAACGTGAGTTACACCTGCATCACAAATCTTGTGTGCCATGTTTTCATCCATCATGACATCTCTGCCGACAATAGTTTCGCCAGTTTCAGGATCTTTAACAGTCTCAGCAGTGAAACGACCAACCAAACGGTCAAATAATGGTTCGATCATTTCGTCACCTTCCATGATGGCACTAACTGTAATACCACGATCAGTACCACAATCGTCATCACGAATAATAACGTCCTGAGCAACATCAACCAAACGACGAGTCAAGTAACCTGACTGAGCAGTCTTCAATGCAGTATCAGTCATACCCTTACGAGCACCGTGAGTGGACATGAACAATTCCAATACTGACAAACCTTCCTTAAAGTTTGAAGTAACAGGAATTTCGAACAAACCACCGTTAGGAGTGGCCATCAAACCACGCATACCGGCTAACTGAGTAAAGTTAGAAATGTTACCACGGGCACCTGAGTCTGCCATGATTGAAATTGGATTACGAGGTGCGTGAATTTGTGCAATTTCGTTTTGGATCTTGTCCTTACATGCATTCCAAATACTAATTACTCGGTCGTGACGTTCTTGTTCAGTAATCAAACCACGTCTAAATTGCTTAGAAACAACATCAACTTGTTTACGTGCCTTGGCTACCTTTTCATCCTTATCTTGGATTTCTGGAACGTCAGTCATACCAATAGTAATACCTGAAGTAGTTGAGCTAGTGTAGCCTAACTTCTTCAAATCATCCAAGTATTCTGAAGTTCTTTGAACCTTGTAATACTTGTAAATAGTAGCAATAGAATCTGACAAGAAGCTTCCCTTAAATGGACTAGCGATTAAATCATCGCCTACTTCATCGATCTTCTTATCAATCTCTTCGCCTTCACCTAAGAAGTACTTAGCATCCAACGGATTGTTCAAGTTCTCTTCAGTTGGTTCATTGATATAGAAGTAATCATCTGGGAACAATTGATTGAAGACAATCTTACCATAAGTGGTAATAAAGATGCCGTGTTCATGTCCCTTAGGCCATGGCTTTTTAGGCATAGCATCTGCAGACATACCAATAATGGTATGGTAGTGAATATCGCCATTTTCGTAAGCTACAGCAGCTTCTGCTGGTGAGCTGAAGATCATACCTTCACCTTCACGACCACGTTCGGCCTGAGTTAACCAGTAGTTACCCAAAACGATATCCTGTGATGGAGTAACAATTGGCTTACCATCCTTAGGAGCCAAAATGTGGTGAGCAGCCAACATTAACAATCTTGATTCAGCAACAGCTTCATCAGAAAGTGGTACGTGAATAGCCATCTGGTCACCATCGAAGTCGGCATTGTAGGCTTCACAAGCTAATGGGTGAAGTCTAATTGACTTACCTGGTACCAAGATTGGCTCAAAGGCTTGAATACTCAAACGGTGAAGAGTAGGTGCACGGTTTAAAAGAACTGGACGTTCCTTAATCACATCTTCAAGTACATCCCAGATATCGTCATCTTCACGGTCAATCTTACGCTTAGCATTCTTGATGTTTGATGCAATTCCACGTTTAACTAATTCATGCATTACAAATGGCTTGAACAATTCCAAAGCCATTGGACGTGGCACACCACATTGATAGAACTTCAATTTTGGTGAAACATCGATAACTGAACGACCAGAGTAGTCAACACGCTTACCAAGCAAGTTTTGACGGAAACGTCCTTGCTTACCCTTAAGCATATGTGAAAGTGACTTCAATGGACGGTTACCTGGTCCAACAACTGGACGACCACGACGACCGTTATCAATTAAAGCATCAACAGCTTCTTGAAGCATACGCTTTTCGTTTTGAACAATAATATTAGGTGCGTTCAAATCAAGCAATCTCTTCAAACGGTTGTTACGGTTGATTACACGTCTGTACAAATCGTTCAAATCTGAAGTTGCAAAACGGCCACCTTCAAGTTGAACCATTGGACGAAGATCTGGTGGAATTACTGGAACGGCATCCATTACCATCCATTCAGGCTTGTTACCTGAATTCTTGAAGGCATCCAAGATATCTAACCGTCTAATTGCACGCGTACGTTTTTGACCAGTGGCAGTTTGAAGTTCTTTCTTCAAATCCTTAACTTCTTTATCAAGGTCAACTTTCTTAAGCAAATCGCGAACAGCTTCAGCACCCATCTTAGCTTCAAAACGGTTACCGTACTTAGCTTTTTGTTCACGGTATTCAGCTTCAGTTAATAATTGCTTAGGTTCAAGGTCAGTATCACCTGGATCAATTACAATGTATGCAGCAAAGTAAATAACTTCTTCAAGTAATCTTGGAGAAATGTCCAAAACTAATCCCATTCTTGATGGGATACCCTTAAAGTACCAAATGTGAGTTACAGGTGCAGCCAATTCAATATGACCCATACGTTCTCTTCTTACCTTTGAAGAAGTAACTTCAACACCACAACGGTCACAAACGATACCACGGTATCTAACGCCCTTGTACTTACCACAAGCACATGACCAATCTTTTGTTGGTCCAAAAATTCTCTCATCAAATAAGCCATCTTTTTCAGGCTTTAAAGTACGGTAGTTGATGGTCTCTGGCTTTTTAACTTCACCATATGACCAGCTTCTGATCTTGTTAGGTGATGCAAGACCAATTTGCATACTTTCAAACTTATTTACGTCGATCAAAAGTTTAACCTCCTACTATTTAGAAACTTTATCGTCAGACTCATCTGCAGGAGCTACCGGCTTATCTGCATTTTCTTTACTGTCTTTATCTTCTGATTTTCCAGTTTCTTCGGCTAACTTCTTCTTTTCTTGCTCTTCTGCCATCCGTGACAAAGTATCGATGTTCAAGTGTTCACTTGAGTCTTCATCCATATCACGAAGTTCAATTTCATTATGGTTCATATCAAGAACACGGATATCCAAACCTAATGATTGAAGTTCCTTAACAAGAACACGGAATGATTCTGGAACACCTGGCTTAGGAATCTTTTCACCCTTAACAATAGCTTCATATGCCTTTACACGACCAACAACGTCATCTGACTTATAAGTCAAAATCTCTTGCAATGTGTAAGCAGCACCATAAGCTTCAAGGGCCCAAACTTCCATTTCACCAAAACGCTGACCACCAAATTGTGCTTTACCACCAAGTGGTTGTTGAGTAACCAATGAGTAAGGCCCAATTGAACGTGCGTGGATCTTGTCGTCAACCATGTGGGTCAACTTCAAGTAGTGCATAACACCTACAGATACACGGTTGTGGAATGGTTCACCGGTACGACCATCATAAACAACGGTCTTACCATCTTTATCAACACCTGCTTGACGAACTGTGTCCCAAACGTCATTTTCGTCAGCACCATCAAATACTGGTGTTGCAACGTGAATGCCCAATTGACGAGCAGCTGCACCTAAGTGCAATTCAAGAAGCTGTCCGATGTTCATACGTGATGGAACACCCATTGGGTTTAAACAAATATCTACTGGAGTACCATCTGGTAAGTATGGCATGTCTTCTTCTGGAACAACTGCAGCAACAGTACCCTTGTTACCGTGACGACCAGACATCTTGTCCCCAACTTGAATCTTTCTCTTTTGAGCGATGTAAACACGAACCATTGTGTTAACACCTGGTGAAAGTTCATCGCCGGCTTCACGAGTATAAACCTTAACGTCTTGAACAATACCGCCACCACCGTGTGGTACACGAAGTGAAGTATCACGAACTTCACGAGCTTTTTCACCGAAAATAGCGTGAAGTAATCTTTCTTCAGCAGATAATTCAGTTACACCCTTAGGAGTTACCTTACCTACCAAAATGTCGCCATCGTGGACTTCTGCACCAACACGAACGATACCATCAGCATCAAGATCCTTCAAAGCATCCTCACCAATATTAGGAAGTTCTCTAGTAATTTCTTCTGGACCTAACTTAGTGTCACGAGCTTCTGATTCATAATCTTCAATACTGATTGAAGTATAAACATCATCCTTAACTAATCGTTCAGAAAGCATGATGGCATCTTCATAGTTGTACATGTTCCAAGTCATGAAGGCAATCAATGGGTTTTGACCTAAAGCAAGTTCGCCATGATCCATAGTTGGACCGTTAGCAATTACATCACTCTTGTCAACATGATCACCTAATTTAACATTAGGAGTTTGGTTGTATGACTTAGAGTTATTTGAACGACGGTACTTTTCAAGTGTGTATTTGTCCAAAGTACCATCTTCACGTCTAATACGGATTTCATTAGCATCAACGTATTCAACTACACCAGCAGCCTTAGCGATTAAAGCAGCACCTGAATCGTGTGCAGCACGGTATTCCATACCAGTACCAACAAGTGAACCATGCGGATTAATTAATGGTGCAGCCTGACGTTGCTGGTTGGCACCCATCAAAGCACGGTTAGAGTCATCGTTTTCAAGGAATGGAATACATGCTGAAGCGACAGAAACAACTTGCTTAGGAATAACGTCCATGTAGTCAATCTTATCTGGAGAAACTTCGACGTTATCTTCCTTTTGACGAGCCAAGATCAACTTCTCCTTAAATGAACCATCATCATTCAATGGAGTGTTGGCACCAGCGATAATGTAATTATCTTCTTCGTCAGCAGTCAAATAGTCGATCTTATCAGTAACCTTGTGGTCCTTCCAAGAAACACGACGGTATGGGGTTTCGATAAAACCATACTTATTAATAATCGCATATGAAGCAAGTGAGTTGATCAACCCAATGTTAGGACCTTCTGGAGTTTCGATAGGACACAAACGACCATAGTGAGTATAGTGAACGTCACGAACTTCATAACCAGCACGGTCACGGGTCAAACCACCAGGCCCTAAGGCTGACATACGACGTTTATGAGTCAATTCACCTAATGGGTTATGTTGATCCATAAACTGTGAAAGTTGTGATGAACCAAAGAATTCCTTAATACTTGCAACAATTGGACGAATGTTGATCAATTGTTGTGGAGTAACTGTTGAAGGATCTTGGATTGACATTCTTTCACGAACAACACGTTCCATACGTGCCAAACCAATTCTAAATTGGTTTTGAAGAAGTTCACCAACACGACGAATACGACGGTTACCCAAGTGGTCGATATCATCAGTAGTACCAATTTCATCTTGCAATGCAAAGAAGTAATTGATTGAAGCTAAAACATCAGCTGGAGTCAAATGCTTAACGTTATCAGCAATATGACCATTTGACATTAATTTAACTTCACGTTCAGGGTCTACCTTTGAGTAAACCTTAATTTCTTGAACTGTAATAGGATCTGGTAATACGCCTTCCTTTGAAGGTTGGTAAGTTACCATCTTAAAGTCATCACGATCAAGGTATGGAGCTAACTTATCCATTACTTCGTGGGTAACTACAGTACCCTTCTTAACAACAATTTCCCCAGTATCTGGATCAGCTAAAGTTTCAGCTAAAGTTTGACCGTATAAACGGTTCTTAAGTGAAAGCTTCTTATTGATCTTGTAACGACCTACAGGTGCTAAATCGTAACGACGTGGATCAAAGAAACGGGCATACAAAAGTGAACGTGAAGAATCAGTAGTCTTTGGTTCACCTGGACGAAGTCTTTCATAGATATCTTTTAAGGCTTCAGCTACACGTGAGTCAGCTGGGTTCTTATGAACATCCTTGTCCAAAGTGAATTGCAAAGTATCACTTTGACCAAACATATCAATAATGTCACTGTCAGAGCCGAGCCCCATTGCTCTAATCAATACAGTAAGAGGCAATTTACGAGTACGGTCTACACGAACAAATGAAACGTTCTTAGCATCAGTTTCATATTCAAGCCAAGCACCACGGTTAGGAATAACAGTAGTACCAAAGATTTGACGACCATTCTTGTCATAATCGCCAGTGTAATATACACCAGGTGATCTTACCAATTGTGAAACGATAACTCTTTCAGCACCGTTAACAATAAATGAACCTGATTCGGTCATTAATGGCAAATCACCAAAGAAAACATCTTGAGTCTTAATTTCACCAGTTTCTTGGTTAGTCAATTTCAAGGTAACGTGCATTGGTGCAGCATAAGTTGCATCATGGTTACGGGCTTCATCAACTGTATACTTTGGCTTTTGCAATTTATAGCCAACATATTCTAATGAAAGCTTACCTGAGAAATCGCTAATCGGCATAATGTCATCAAAGACTTCTTTAATGCCTTTATCAAGAAACCACTTATATGATTCGGTTTGAACATCAGTTAAGTTAGGTAACTTCAATACTTCCTTAATGCGGGAGAAGCTACGTCTAGTTCGATGTTTACCGTAGTTCACTACGTGTCCATTTAACAAGGAAAAACATCCTTTCTGTCTAAGAAAGCAAATATTACATTTCTGTTACAAATTCAAAAAACTGCAATTTTAGGCATAAAAAAGACAAAAACAACAATTGTCGTTTTTGTCCCTTATCATTTTGCTGGACAATAGATCAGCAAAATCCTGAATCTCAGTCTTTTTAAATCAGCAAAAATTATATGATATTTTCAGCATTTTGTCAAGGTATAGCACCAATATCACTTGACTTTTACAGTTTCTTTCTTCGGATTAACTACTTCAAATTTCAAATGTCCATGCTGACTACCAATTTTCAAAGTGTCGCCTGACTTAACTTCGCCTACAATCAGCATCTCGGCAATCTTGTCTTCAATATCATTTTGAATTGCTCTTCTCAATGGTCGAGCACCATTTTCTGGATCATAACCATCTTGTGCAATCTGATCCAGTGCTGCCCGTGATAGCTTCAATTCGATACCCTTCTTTTGCAAACGAACTACCAGCTTGTGCGTTAACAAAGTTACAATATTGCGCAGCTGCTTCTTATCTAGTTCATCGAAGATAATAGTTTCATCGATTCTGTTTAAAAATTCTGGGCGGAAGAATTGTTTGATTGCTTGTTCAACTTTAGCTGATCTCGCCTTGGCTGGATCTGCATTATCTGCATTGAAGCCGACTGCCTTATTATCAAAGAGCGAACGAGAACCTAAATTAGAAGTCATGATTATAATTGTATTTCTAAAGTCGACTTTTCTACCTTTGGAGTCAGTCAAAAATCCTTCATCTAAAACCTGCAAAAGCAAGTTAAAGACATCTGGATGAGCTTTTTCTACTTCGTCAAGCAAAATAACCGAGTACGGATGACGACGAACCTTTTCAGATAATTGACCGCCTTCTTCATAACCGACATAGCCTGGTGCCGAGCCAATTAATTTGCTTGAAGCAATTTGGTCCATATATTCAGACATATCTAGCCTAATCAAATTGTCTTCCGAGCCAAACATTGCTGCTGCAACTGACTTAGCTAGTTCTGTCTTACCAACACCAGTTGGACCTAGGAACAAGAAGGAACCAATCGGACGACGTTCATCTTTAATCCCGCTTCTACTACGACGAATAGCACGGGCAACTGCAGAAACAGCTTTATCTTGTCCAATCACGCGTTGATGCAAGATCTTTTCCAAGTTAGCCAATTGCCGTGACTCATTACGCTTCATTTGAGTAACAGGGACGCCAGTCCAGTCGGAAACCACTTTAGCAATATCTTCTGGCTCAACCACAGCTTTAGCACTAACTTTGTCTTTCAACTTCTCTACCATTGCTTCACGTTGCATTTCTAAGTTGTTCTGCTCATCCTGCAATTGAGCAGCTTTAACAAAGTTTTGACTAGCGGCAGACATATTCTTTTGCGTAATCAGTTTCTTAATTTGCTCATTAACTTTTTCTAGCTCAGCATCATTGCTAATGTTATTACGAATCTTAACTGCGGCACTAGCTTCATCTACTAAGTCAATCGCCTTATCTGGCAAAAAGCGATCCGAAATATAGCGCGTTGACAAATCAACTGCATCCTTCAAGCTCTCATCAGAAATAGTCACATGATGGAACTTTTCATATTTCGACTTCAAGCCACGCATAATTACCAAAGTGTCATCTCTTGAAGGCTCACTTAAGCGCACTTGTTGAAAACGACGTGCCAAAGCTTGATCTTTTTCAATGTACTTTTGATATTCATTAAAAGTAGTTGCACCAATCATTTGAATATCGCCACGAGCAAGCGAAGGCTTCAAGATATTAGAAGCATCAATTGCACCTTCAGCACCACCAGCACCAATTAAAGTATGCATTTCATCAACAAAGAGAATGACATTGCCATCCTTGGTGACTTCGTTCAGGATTTTCTTCATTCTGTCTTCAAACTCACCACGATACTTAGTCCCAGCAACTAAACTACCTAAATTTAAGGCCATTACCCGTTTCTTAAGCATATCCTGTGGCACTTTTTTGTTGACAATCTCAGTTGCAATCGCTTCAGCAACAGCAGTCTTACCAACTCCTGGTTCACCAACTAAGACAGGATTATTCTTAGTCCGCCGAGACAAAATTTGAATCACACGCTTAATTTCTTGGTCACGGCCAATCACCGGATCAATCTCGCCATTACGCACACGTTGATTTAAATTAACTGCTACCTTATCTAAGTTAGGAGTAGTGCTCTTGCTCTTCTTTTGACCAGTCGTCGTGTTATCATCACCCAGCCAATTAGCTGAATCACCAAAGTCTTGGTCTTGACTCAAACTGTCTTCAACATCCTGCTGCAAGCGAGGAATATCAACATTCAAGTTTTTCAAAATCATTGCTGATAAAACCTGCTCACTTGCAGTAATTCCCAGCAAAACATGATTAGTGTTAACTTCCTTAACTCCATCGTCATTAGCTCGTCTTCTAGCATAATCCAAAGCTAAACTCAAACGTGGTGACATTTCCATGTAGCTTGTCTTAGGGGCAGAGCCATAACCGGTATAACGCTCAATCTCTTCACGTACTGCAGTTGGTGTTAATCCCCATGAACGCAAGATTTTTCCTGCTTCACCGTCAGTTTCAATTACTAGAGCCAATAAAACATGTTCTGTGCCAATCAAGCGATGATGAAAATTTTGTGCTTGTTCATGTGCAATTTTCAATACTTGATTAACGCTCTTACTATATGAATTTTCCATACAAACACCACCCTTTAAAATACGTTATGGTATTTTACTTTTCTTTTGTCAGTAAGTAAAACAATTTGACTTATCTTCAACTTCATTATGTCCAATTCTAATAATTACGCAAAAATTGCTTTCGCTATTTCAGTTAAATACTTTTTATCAATTTCGTCAAAATTAGCTAGCTTGGTCGAATCAAAATCAAAGACGCCCCAAAGTTTTCCCTGATTAAAAATTGGGACAACGATTTCCGAATTTGAAGCACTATCACAAGCAATGTGACCAGCAAATTCATGTACATCCTTAACAATCTGCGTTGTTTTTGCTTGTGCAGCCGTACCACAAACACCTTTTCCCATTTGAATATGAACACATGCTGGCATCCCCTGAAATGGACCTAATATCAGTTCACCATTTTCATAGCGATAAACACCCGCAAAATTTACATCGTTTAACGAATTAAACAAAAGAGCTGACAAATTGGCTGTATTAGCAATCCAATCATCTTCTCCCTCAATCAAAGCTCTAGCTTGCTCCACTAATAATTTGTATTTTTCTTCAGTAGTTGCAGTCATTTTTAATCTCCCTTTAAGTTTTAAAAGATATTATAGCAAAAAGAAAAAAGCTACCCAAACGGATAGCTTGTATATCGGGAAAATCGGACTTGAACCGGCGACCTCTACGTCCCGAACGTAGCGCTCTACCAAACTGAGCTATTTCCCGTAAAAAAAGGCTCACCACTTGGTGAGCCTTCTATCTTGGAGCGGAAGACGGGATTCGAACCCGCGACCCCCACCATGGCAAGGTGATGTTCTACCACTGAACTACTTCCGCGACAACAGATATTATTATAGCAAATACATTTTTCTTTGCAAGACCTTTTTATCAAAAAAGATAAATTTATTTTAGGCACAAAAAAAGCTCACATTCGTGAGCTCTTCATCTTGGAGCGGAAGACGGGATTCGAACCCGCGACCCCCACCATGGCAAGGTGATGTTCTACCACTGAACTACTTCCGCGACAACAGATATTATTATAGCAAATACATTTTTCTTTGCAAGACCTTTTTATCAAAAAAGATAAATTTATTTTAGGCACAAAAAAAGCTCACATTCGTGAGCTCTTCATCTTGGAGCGGAAGACGGGATTCGAACCCGCGACCCCCACCATGGCAAGGTGATGTTCTACCACTGAACTACTTCCGCGA